>ERZ1292632.544-Hain-H43-01um-R2-544-length-41372-cov-6_pt1 | contig 36567 bp, 40 predicted proteins | sample MGYA00564407_ERZ1292632 | MGnify/ENA primary metagenome ERZ1292632 (study PRJEB36523, sample SAMEA6512637) | groundwater metagenome | collected 2019-01-08 | study: AquaDiva: Metagenomics assemblies of 32 groundwater samples | reverse complement strand
GGCTAGCGCCAGCACCGCGGTGCTTATTGCCACAAGTACCAAGGACAAGAATAGAAGCAAACGCTTACCCAATCTTTCGATTAATATTGGAGCTGATAAAAAAAGAAGGGTGTTGCCGATAGCTCCAATAAGAAACAGAAAACTTACCATGTCGGGCCTAAAAAATTGCCCCAATAGGGAAGAGTTTAAAAATAAAAGAGCGCCAAAATTAAGCGAAAAGAAAAAATTAGCGACAAAAACCGGTACTAAACGCTTCATACTCCTAAGATAACAGGAATTACCGTCGGTTTCTTGGCGGTGCGTTGAAAGAGAAATCGCGCGACATCTTCGGTCAGGGCATTCTTAGTGTAATCAAAATTAATCGGGTTCATACCGATAGTCGTACCTTCTATCGAACGCTTGATAATACCGCGCGCTTCGGAAAGAAGTTCTTGAGATTCTCTCAAGTAGACGAAGCCTCTAGCTATAATATCGGGAGATTTTTTCAACCGACCGGTTCGGGCATCCACCAAAGCAATGACAACAAAGATGCCATCTTCCGCCAGCAGTTTCCTGTCGCGGATAACCACTTCAGAAATATTACCGATGGAAAGACCCTCCACCACCATATCTTCCGAGGGGGCTTTCTCCTTTAACCTGACAAACTTAGCGCCCTTATCTTGAATTTCAAGAATACTCCCATTGTCCGGGACGATAATATTTTCACGCGGACAACCAAGTTCGACCGCCAGTTCGGCATGCATCTTTAAACGATAGTGGTTGCCATGCACCGGCATGAAATATTTATACGGAATCTGATTATGTAACCATTTAAGTTCATCGCGTTTACCGTGGCCTGAAGTGTGAACATTTGAATCCAAATAGGTAATAATTTTTGCATCACTGCGATACAAATTATCTTTAAGTTTGTCTACCGCCCGATCATTACCTGGAATGATGGAGGAAGAAAGAATAATAGTGTCTGAACGATCTAGGCGGACATATTTATGAGTCTTATTTGAGATGCGCGCCAAGGCGGCAAATTCTTCTCCTTGAGCCCCGGTCGCGATAATCATGATCTTGTTTGAAGGATATTTTGTGATGTCTTCAATAGGGATAACAATACTCGTATCAACCAAATTCAGGTGTTTGATGATATCGACATTGGCTTTCATACTTCGTCCCTCAATAAGAACCTTTCGACCATAACGTCGGGCAATATTAATAAACGCGATAATTCTTTCTATTTGCGAAGAGAAGGTGGCGATAATAAGACGACCCGGGGCACCGGCAACGATGGAGTCAATATTCTTCAAAATAGACGCTTCGGATGGCGAGAAACCAGGTTTCTCTATGCCAGTCGAGTCCATAGTAAAGAGAAGAACGTTGCGATTTTTAAAAATGCTGTACTGCTCAATTTCTTTTTCGACCGGCACTCCATCCTCATTTTCCACTCTGACATCGCCTGTGTTGACGATATCTCCATACGGAGTTTCTATAATAATGCCCGTTGATTCCGGAATAGAGTGGGTTAGACCGAAAAAGCGCACTTTCAAATTGGAAGTTAGAGGAATAGATTTATCATTGGCGTCAACAATTTTTATATTCAGCGGAGCAAGATGAGGAAATTCCACTTGGCGTTTTTGAATCATCAGGGCGCCAAATTCGCGAGTATAAATGGGCGGATTACCAAGTCGGTCAATAATATAAGGAATGGCGCCGATATGGTCGAGATGTCCATGAGTAATCACTATGGCGCGAATCTTATTTTTGCGCTCTTCCAGATATTTAATGTTTGGCAAAATATAATCGATACCGGGTGTGTCATCGTCGGTAAATTTGATACCCGCGTCGCAAACAACGATATCATCGCCAAACTCTATCACGGTCATATTTCTGCCTATTTCCTCCACTCCTCCTAGAGGAATAATCCTGATACTTTCTCCAAGAGGCGGAATAATATCATGAGGTTTTTTGACCGGTATAGGCGCGCCTGATCTTCTGCGAAAATTTTTATGACGAACGCCGTGATGATTGCGATGTAGAGATGTAGGATTCATTTAATAAGAAAGTTAAATTTTAATTGACAAATATTTTCCAAACTTGATCCGTTTCAATATACCAGTTTGCGATATCGAGAAACCTATCTTGGGAAACCATCAACGAGTCGAGATTAATGGCCTTGATTTTAGCCGGTACGACATAAAGAAAACTTGGTGTATAAAGAAAGACTGCAGGAATATCAGCTTGCAATTCTTTAGTGAAATCTTGATAGTATTTCTCTATTACTTCCGGATCATTCGCGTTTCTAGCACTGTCGAGATATTTATCGGCTCGACCGTTGGCATAAAGAGCGATGTTGAGGCCTGGATCTGTCCTCTGTGATGAATGCCAGAATGGATAAAGATCTCTATCTCTACCAATCACTTCACCAAAGAGGAGTGCGTCGAAATTTCTCGGGCGAATGACATTTTGATTGAGATCACCGGTTTCGAAAACTTTGACCTCAATTTTGGCGCCAAGCTTCTGCCAAGCAGACACAAGTTTATCGGCTACTTGCTGAAGTTCCGGCGCATCACCCGTAGAGATTGAAAACGACAGAATCATTGTATCAGACTTAGTTTTCTTTTCAAGGACGCCGGTTTCCGGGTTTGCTTGCCAACCGGCTTTGTTCAAAATTGTTTTAGCTGCTTCCAACCTTTCCTCAAAGGTTAAATTGCTTTCTTTGGCGTTTGTCCAAGGATAAATACCGGCCGGTATGGGACCATCAATAGCGGTGGCGTATCCGCCGAGAATTTTTTCTACCATCTCCTCCTTAGGACTGATAAGATCAAGCGCATGACGCACCTCCTTGTTTAAAAGAACCTTGGATTGATTCTGATTAAAAAAAACGGCAAAGACTCGCGGTAATGGGGAAGAGATAATATTAGAGCCATTGGTTTTAAATGTAAGTATTTTTTCCGGAGAGATGCCACCGATGCTCTCAACTTCGCGGGTATTAAAGGCATCAATAAGAGCTTCTTCGCTTGAATAAAATCTGAAAACTAAATTTTTTATAAATGGGGCTCTTCTCAATCCATTTTTAAATGGGATAAGTCTATACAAATTGGGTATGCCGCCGGAACTACTCTCCACCTCATCAACTTTATACAATCCCGAACCAACTGGAATGGTGTTAAATTGGCTAAAAGAAAATTCGTCGTCCGAAACATTTTTCCAAATATGTTTTGGTAAAATTCCTACATTTAAATTGTAAATAAACGGAGTGTATGGTTGTTTAAGAGTGAAGGAGATCGTTTGTTCATCAACTTTTTCAACCATGACACCTTCCCAGTTGCCTCTTCTTGGACTCTTAATGCTCGGATTGGTAATTTTCTGTAATGTAAAAATCACATCATCGGCTGTCACCGAAGTATTATCATGAAAACGGGCATCCGGGTGAATGCGGACCGTATATATGCGGCGATCGTCAGAAATCTTTATCTCTTCTGCTAAATCATTTTCAATCTCACCTTGCGAAGTAATACGTATTAAACCGGAGTAGATAAGAGTAACTAGATTCTTGTCCGCTTCGGAGATGGCAAGCACCGGATTGATAAAACGCGGATTGCCAACCACTCCTTCGGTCAAAGCACCCCCTTCTATAGGTATTTCAATAAGGTAAGCGCTACTTACTTTCCACAAGAGAGTGATGCCGGAAAAAATAAAAATGGTCACAAAAAAATAAAATACCGCTTTTTCGGCCATGGTAAAAGAACGCAAAATCCCGCTGATTGAACGTTCCTTAGGTATACTGAAGCGCCTCAAGAAAAGCGCTCGCAATTCTTTGTAAGTCATTATATGTCAGTGGTCGAACTACCGGTTTACAAAAAGACTGGCAAAAGCGAAAATAGTGAAAAGAACCGCTACTGCTAAAGTAGCGTTGAAAAGAATCTTTTCGAATCCCCGACGCATAAAGCGTCCTCCTGTCGCGCTATCACTTCCAAAAGCGGAACCAAGACTAGCTTCCGAACGCTGAAGGAGCACTCCTATAATAAGGAGAAGACTCAAAATAATCTGAATATAGGGAAGAATCCGGGCCATTACTTGTACCAAACAATATTAGCATCATTGGAACACACCCTGCAAACTGTAGGTATTTGACTTTGGGAATTTTTGGGATACAATGTGCGAGCAATTAAAAATATTTAAATAATACGGATAAGAAAAATGAATAAGAAAAATACAAAGAAAATGTCACAAATTAAACCATTTGGCGACAGAGTACTAGTCAGACCATTTACAGAAGAGCATGTCAAAGGAACAGGCGGTAATCATTATGGGATTGTTTTACCCGACAGTGTCTCTAAAGAAAAATCGGCCCAGGGTAAGGTCCTAGCGGTAGGAGAGGGAAGGTGGGTTGATGGTAAGTTAGAGCCGGTAAAAATTAAAGTCGGCGATGTGGTTATCTTTTCCAAGTATGGATACGATGAAGTTGAACATAATGGTGAGGAACTTTATCTGTTGAAAGAAGACAACATTTTGGCAGTCATTAAATAACTGTCTATTACTAATTAATTATTTATTATTAAAATGGCAAAACAAATTCTTTTTTACCAAGACGCACGCGAAGCGTTAAAACGTGGCGTGGATAAAGTCGCAAATGCCGTCAAGATCACCATAGGACCTCGTGGCAGAAATGTGGTGTTGGACAAAGGTTATGGAACGCCCATCATCACCAACGACGGCGTAACGATAGCCAAAGACATCACCCTTAAAGATAAATTTGAAAATATGGGCGCTGAAATTGTGAAAGAAGTAGCATCCAAAACCAATGACATTGCCGGTGATGGGACCACAACCTCGGTCATCATTACTCAGGCACTAGTTGAGACCGGATTTAAAAAGTCTTCAGTCGTGGCAAATTCCATGGGTATTCGTCGAGGTATTGAAGCGGCCACCCACGACGCCATAGATGCGCTTAAAAAGATAAGCAAACCAATCAAGGCAGACAGCGAGGTAAAACAAGTCGCCACTATTTCGGCGGAATCAGCAGAGATCGGCGCCATTATTGCCGAAACTATTAAAAAGATAGGTAAAGACGGGGTTATCACTGTTGAGGAATCACAAGCTTTCGGGGTGGATTCCGAAATTGTAGAAGGACTCGAATTTGATAAGGGATACATCTCTCCTTACATGATTACAAATACGGAACGCATGGAAGCGGAGTACCGCGATCCGGTCATTCTTGTAACCGATAAAAAAATCTCAACTATTAAAGAAATATTGCCGCTTCTGGAGAAATTGGCGGCTAGCGGTAAGAAGGATTTGATAATTATTGCCGAAGACGTGGATGGGGAAGCTCTGACCACCTTCGTAGTAAATAAACTTCGCGGAAGCTTCAATATATTAGCTATTAAGGCGCCCGGATATGGCGATAGAAAGAAAGAAATGTTGGCTGACATAGCTATCACGATCGGAGCCAAAGTAATTTCGGAAGAATTAGGTATCAAATTTGAGAACACAGAACTTGCCATGCTTGGTCGAGCTTCAAGAGTAATCTCCACCAAGGACAATACTATTATTGTCGGCGGCAAGGGCAAAAAATCAGATATTGAAGCAAGAATAGAAAGTCTTAGAACCCAGAGACAAAACACTACCTCAAAATTTGATATCGAAAAACTTGACGAACGTATCGGCAAACTCTCCGGCGGTGTGGCGGTAATTAAAGTCGGCGCCGCAACTGAAACCGAGATGAAATATCTCAAACTTAAAATCGAAGATGCTGTTAACGCCACCAAGGCAGCTATCAGCGAAGGTATAGTTATCGGCGGCGGCAGCGCTTTGGCTAAAGTTTCTAAAAAAATTGAAGCAAAGTATAAGGAATCCAAAGAAGCAAAACTGGCTCATGAGAATGCCGAATCAGCCGAATTTGCGGCGGGATATATGACCGTGATAGAAGCACTTAAAGAACCTCTTAGACAAATTGCTAAAAACGCTGGCAAAGAGGATGGGGTAGTGCTTGCGGAAGTATTAAAAAGCGGCGCAAATGCCGGTTATGATGCATTCACGGATACTTTTGTAAACGACATGTTTGATGCCGGTATTATTGATCCGCTAAAAGTAGCCAGGTGCGCCTTAGAAAATGCCTCGTCCGCGGTCGCCATCCTTCTTACTACCGAAGTAGCTATAGCCGACGAACCAAAAGAAGATGCGCCAGCGCCTGCGGGTATGGGGGGTGGAATGGATTACTAAATTATTCTATAATTTAGTTACTAACTAAAATAAATATGAAAAAAGGAACTTTAATAATTATAGGTATTCTTGTTTTGCTCGTCATTTGGGGATTTTCCGGTTATAACAGTTTGGTATCTTTAAATGAAGCGACGGATGCCCAATGGGCAAAAGTGGAAACACAATATCAAAGACGATTTGACCTTATTCCTAATCTTGTGAATTCGGTTAAGGGTATCCTCACTCAAGAGCAAAAAGTTTTCGGCGATATTGCCGAAGCCCGCACTCGTTATAGCGGCGCCACTACTCCTAATGATAAAGCTCTGGCCGCCAGTCAGGTGGAAAGCGCTTTTGCCAGGCTTCTGGTAGTAATGGAAAACTATCCCCAATTGCAGTCCGCCGGCAATGTACGAGATTTGATGACCCAACTTGAGGGCACCGAAAATCGCATCTCCGTAGAACGCACTCGTTTTAATGATATAGTTCGCGACTACAATGTTTCCGTGAAAAGATTCCCCAAAAATATTCTGGCAATGTTGCTCGGTTTCGGTGAACGCGCCTACTTCGAAGCTGTAAATGGCGCTGAAACCGCTCCAAAAGTAGAGCTTCAATAAGAACGATGAAGCGATTTGCTCTCGCTTTAATCTTTTTGGTTCCCGGTCTTGTTTTAAGTTATACATCCCCCGGAAAACCAAATGGATTTGTAAATGATTTTGCCGGGATTCTTAAACCAGAAACCGTTTCTCTGCTTAATCAGAAATTGGAGCAATTTTCTCAAAACACAGGCAATGAAATTGCTGTTGTCACTATTTCTAAACTTGAGGACGAAACCATAGAAACTTATGCGGAAAAACTTTTTCAAGAATGGGGAATTGGCAAAGAAAAAGAACCCGCCCGAACGACTGGCATCGTTCAGTCGGGCGGGGATAACGGTTTGCTTCTTCTTATCTCTCTCGAAGATAGAGAAATGCGTATCGAGGTTGGTTATGAATTAGAACCGGTGGTAACCGATATGGAAAGTGGCAGAATTATTAGAGAAATACTTGCACCGGCATTCCAAGAAAAAGATTATGATGGAGGTGTGACTCGCGCCATAGATACCATTGTTGGTCTTATCGGCGGAGAAGAAATGGCGCCAAGCTCCAATTCTGGATCAATTAATTGGTTTAAATTTTTCCCTTACGCTATCTTTATCTTTATTTATCTGGCTTCAATTTTAAGCAGATCGAAATCGTGGTGGGCCGGAGGTGTCATTGGAGGCATTCTGGGCGTTATATTTTATTCCGGCATCATCTTTATCGGTATTTATATTTTGATTGGATTGTTGTTCGATTTTCTCGTTTCCCGCTCTTATAACAAGGCGGTAGCTCGTGGCGGAATACCTCCTTGGTGGATTGGCGGTGGGGGTATAGGTGGGGGACATTCCAGTGGATTTGGCGGTTTTGGCGGAGGCATGTCTGGCGGCGGAGGAGCTAGCGGTAGGTTCCGCCTCTTCGGCGGATGCGCCGATAAGGCGCAGGTAATTAATATTTAGATGTATTACTTTTATGTTTTAAGATTTAAGAAGAATAGTAAATTTTATTACGGTTACACTAATAATTTAAAGAGGAGGATTACTCAACATCTATCAAAAAGTTCCGCTTTTACATCACAAAATGGAAAATTTGATTTAATTTTTTATGAAGCTTATTTAAATAAGAATGATGCTCAAAATTCTGAAAGGTACTTTAAAACAGGTCACGGTCGAGAAATATTAAGAGGAAAATTAGAAAATTATCTTAAAAGTATTAAACTGTAATTGTGAATACTAGAGACAAAGAACTTCATAGAATTGTCACTACTACGCTCGTTTATAAACCCAACCCGCTTCGCCATGGCGCGAGCGAGGCGAGTTTAACTTACCTCATAACCAAACGCGCCTTGCATAAAAAAGTGATGCCGGGAAAACGGACCATTCCTGGAGGAGGATTTTCGATGGATGATTACATTAATACTCCTTCAAGTACGGTAGGGGACTACGATTTTATAGATGGTATCGCAAATGAGATAAGAGAAATTAATAAGATTTTAAAAGAGAGAAATTTAGGTTAATAAGAGACCGCTGGAAATTATTTATAAAGAAGAATACACTAGTTCAATTGAGGCATTTGCACGAGAAAAACAGATTAAATCTTATAAGGGTGGAACTGCATTTAAAAAATTAATCAATGGAAGCGTCGGATAGTGGTTTATTCCACCACGTTGGAAACGTGGCATGTCGCAAGGCATCGAGAGTTCGAATCTCTCCGCTTCCGCCAGAAAGGAAATTTTTATAGTTCTATAAACAATCATGAATTTATTATTTTTTCTTAGTATTTTAGTAAGTATTTTTTCGCTCGCCCTAGTATTGGTTGGTGTACCAGTCCAGATAGTAAAAAATTATCACGAAAAACGGTCAGGACAACCTGTAACGACAATATTAATTGCCTTGTGTTTTTACGCTTCTCAAATTGCATTCTTTTATATTACTTACTCCTTTCTACCTCTTATATCTTTTTCTATTGGTATTATTATGTGGGGTGTTACTCTTGTACAATACTTTCTCTATAGGGAAAATTCGGAAAGATATTTATGCTTAGAGCCGATCAAAAGAAATGGATTGACCATCTTTCAGACGATTAAAGGAATCGGGAAATGGACTTAGTATTAGAGAATACTACCGAAGAAAAATAGAATTTATAAATGACATACTAGAAAAAGTTTAAATATTGTCTCTAGGAAATTTAGGATGAGGGTGGCTTTTATTTCTTATACTCCAAAATATCTCCGGGCTGGCACTCCAGCACTTTGCAAATTGCCTCCAAAGTTGATAAGCGAAGAGCTTTTGCCTTGCCGTTTTTCAAAACGGAAATATTGGCCATTGTGATGTCAACTTTCTCCGCGAGCTCGGTGACGCTCATTTTCCGCTTCGCCAACATGACATCGATGTTAATTACTATAGCCATACAATTAGACGGTTAGGTCGTTCTCGGACTTTATATCTACAGCATTCTGCAAAATCCTTTCAAACATTTTCGCCACAATTGCAACCGTGCCTGAACCGAAGATGATGAGAAGGCCCATGAAAACGCCTCCTGTGGCATCATCATCACCATGGTTCAACATGATGAAAATTTCTTCTACTACAACAAAACCAATAATGGTTATCGCGCAATATTTTATGGTTCGCAGAGCTTTTACCGCCACTTGCGAGAATATCTTATTTTTTCCGACATATCCCAACACTTTGAACGCCTGATAGAGTGCCGCGAAAAAAGGAATAGACCCTATGTAAACAAACGCCAGAAAAGGATCGTCGAAGTAAATTTCAGAGAGCGTGGTTGCGTTAGCGTTCACACCCTCAATTTGAGGCTCCCAAAGCAGGAGGAAAGGCGCGCCGATGCCGATTAGTATAACGATAACCTGAAGAATTATTATTGAACTTCTTTTCATATTTCCAGCTTAATTTAGTAATTATCGTTTGTCAATATATATTTATCGTTAAGCTAGCTGTTTAAAAAATGGAAAATCTATTAAAATATGAATATGGAAAAATATAAATGTCTTTTTCGCTATGAGTATAGTAATTATCACCATTCCGGGTGAAGATAAAAGAATTTTTGCCAACTCCCTTCATAAGATAACAAATGAACAGGTGGACTTGGTAATTATCCAGAGACCTAAACCGAACCATTATTCTTTGATAGAAAGACTGAAGCGTTTATATAAATCGGTAGGATTCTGGGCTTTACCTAGAGAAATTTTTTATGCCATACGTCTACGAGCAAATGAGGATCTTAAAAATACTTTAGGATACTTCAGAGAGAGAAGCGCGCAAATTTCTGAATCAGGGTATCTTCCGAAAATATTGGAGACGGTATCCGTAAATGGAGACGATGTTTATAAAATTCTAAAAGAATTGTCCCCGGATCTCATAGTTATCTGGGGTAGCGCGATCGTGAAGTCGCATATTCTAACCACAGCTAAAAAGGCAATCAATCTTCATATGGGTTTCTGTCCTTATTATCGGGGAGCAATAGCTAATCAACGTGCATTAATGCGTCGCGAACCAGAACGGATAGGAGCCACTATTCATTATGCGGAAACTGAAGTAGATAAAGGGGATATTCTTCTTACGATTAAGGCGGACCTCTCAAAATCACCAAGAGACTTGTTTCGTAAACTCAATGATGAGGCAGAGAAACAGTACTTAAACATAGCTAGGCGTCTGTCCTCTGGAGAAAATTTACCCAAGCAAATGCAGAATACTTCCTTAGGAGAAACTTTCCCTCTTAAACAATGGACACCCAAAACCCGTTACAAACTTGCCAAACAAATTTTAAAATGGGAAAAAACGGGAATTCTATAGTGGGGGTTTACAAATTTTTGATTATCGGTTACAATGAGGGTATGTAAGGTTCTCGTTGAGAGGTTACTTGTTTTACCCGCCGAAGCCTTGGCGAAGGAGGGAGAAGGCACAGAGAGCGCGAAATGAGATAGGTCCGGCACTTACATGGTTAAAATAATGCTGGCATAAAAAAAATGGCAACAAAGCTATACGTCGGTGGAATTCCTTATTCTACGACAGAAGCAGCTCTTAGTGATTTGTTCTCTAAGGCTGGATCTGTTTCCTCTGCATCAATTATCATTGATCGCATGACCGGCAGAAGCAAAGGTTTTGGATTCGTCGAGATGACTAATGACGATGAGGCGCAAGCGGCTATCAATATGTATAACGGTCAGGACTTCGAAGGAAGAAAGTTGACCGTCAACGTTGCTCGTCCGTTGGAACCTCGCGCTCCTCGCGACCGTCGACCTATGTAAGTAATTCGCTCAAAGCAAATTTAACAAAAAGCCCCTTGGGGGCTTTTTGTTATACTGAAAGGGAATGAGTTTAACCAATAATAAAATTGGGGATTTATTTTTTCTTTTTTTGGGATTGATTATTATTGTTGGATCATTTATTTTATTTTTTAATAAATCAATTGTTAAAAATAATTCACTTAATACTGTCAATATAAACGGAGTTGTTATCCAGGTAGAAGTGGCAAGTACTCCAAAAACACGAACACAAGGTTTATCAAATAGAAAAACTTTACTTAGCGGTACGGGTATGTTATTTGTTTTTGAACAACCAGACCAATATGGATTCTGGATGAAAAATATGAATTTCGCCCTTGATTTTATCTGGATTAACGATCAATTTGAAATTATCGGCATAGAGAAAGAAGTTTCTCCAGAGACCTTTCCGCAAGTATTTTATCCTAATCAACCAATTAAATACGTCTTAGAGCTTCCCGCCGGTTCAAGCGATATGTATAATATTGATATAGGCACCGTGATACAATACAACCAATAATCAAATGGCAACACGAATTGCAATTAACGGATTTGGAAGAATAGGCCGAGCATTTTTACGAGCCACGCATAATGACAAGCATTTAGAAACAGTGGCCATAAACGATTTGGCTGATCCAGAAACACTTAAATATCTGTTTAAATACGATTCCGTTTATGGACGATGCGAGGAAGAGATCAAGAAGGTAAAATTTTTTGCCGAGAAAGATCCAACAAAACTTCCTTGGGATTCACTGGGTGTGGATATCGTTGTCGAATCAACAGGTTTGTTTACCACAGCGGAGAAAGCCCGAGCGCATATTGCCGCCGGGGCAAAAAGGGTTGTGATTACGGCTCCCGCCGGAGAGGATGTTGTCACCGCGCTTATCGGAGTAAATGATGATAGATTTTCTACCAAAAATCCCATCACCTGTAATGCCTCTTGCACTACAAATTCTGTGGCCCCTGTCATGCAAATAATTTTAGAAAATTTCGGCATAAAGCGCGCGGCGATGACTACTGTCCACGGTTATACAGCAAGTCAAAAATTAGTTGATGGGCCTGATGTGAAAGATCCGAGAAGAGGAAGAGCGGCGGCGGCAAATATCGTACCTTCTACGACAGGGGCGGCTGAAGCGGTAATTCAAGCCATTCCGGAACTTGAAGGAAAATTTCAAGCCGAATCCATACGTGTTCCGACTATCACAGGCTCGCTTTCTATAATGACTGTGCTCACAAATACAAAAACCTCTGTGGATGAAATAAATAAGATTTTCAAAAATGCCGTCACAAACGCGCGTTGGTCAAAAAGTTTAAAAACTACCGAGGACCCGATTGTTTCAACGGACATAATTGGCGAACCATATGGCGCGATTGTTGACCTCACATTAACGCGCACGTTAGGGGATGACCTTATCAAAGTTTTTTCCTGGTATGATAACGAAGCCGGCTATACGGCGACCTTAGTGGAACATGTGAGAAAAGTGGCAGGGAACATATGAAAATATATATCGGATCAGATCATGCGGGGTTTGGGCTTAAAGATAAACTAATTCAGTATTTGAAAGAACTTGGCCACGAAGTGGAAGACAAAGGACCGTTCGAATATAACGAAAATGATGATTATCCCGATTTTATAATTCCGGTGGCTCGCGAAGTATCTATGCACCCAAATGAAGTCAGAGGAATTGTTTTGGGCGGCTCCGGTCAGGGTGAAGGTATGGCCGCCAATAAATTTAAAAATGTTCGAGCTACAGTGTATTACGGCCAAGGACAATGCATTGTGAAGGAAGAAAGCGAATCTATTATAAAAATTTCCCGAGCTGATAACGATGCCAATGTACTTTCTTTGGGAGCCAGATTTATCACCGAAATAGAAATGCAGGAAGCAGTCAAAGAATGGCTCAATACTCCATTCAAGAATACCGAGAAATACAAAAGACGTATCGCTAAGATGGAGCGTATTCATGAGTCCCGTTAGAAGCCCGTTAAATTAAACACCATGTCAATTTTTACCGAGATTTTTATAAGCATTAGCTTCTAACGGGATGAGTGAAATTATTCCAGCCATCCTTGCTACCAATACCTCGGATCTAAAGTTGAAACTTGCTGAAATACCCGATGAGATTGAATTTATTCATATTGACGTTCTGGAAAAAGACGTATGGGTACCGATCGACAAAAAGTTTGAAGCGCATTTGATGGTTAGAAAACCGGAAAAAATAATCGCCCAATGGATAAAACGGGGAGCTAAAAGAGTGATTGTCCACGAGTCATCTCCTGAAATTCTCAAATATCGTGGCCAAGCGGAAATTGGTTTAGAAATAGAGATGCGGGAGTTTTTATCAAAAGAATTAGAGCAGGCGCCAATGGTAGACTTTATTCATCTGATGTCTATAGACGAAATCGGTGAACAGGGCCACCCCTTTGATCCAAAAATTTTTGATAGAATAAAGGAGGTGGAAGAAAAATTTCCTAAATTATCTGTAAGCGTAGACGGTGGGATAAATGTGACAAATTATCAAAAACTTTTGAATCTTGGTATAGATAGATTGATAGTGGGATCAGGGTTTAAAGATTTATGGCAATTACTGACGAACAAATAAAACGATTGGAGGAAAGGGCCAATGATATTCGTATCAGTATCATTGATATTCTTGAAGACGCGGGTTCCGGCCACACCGCAGGACCCTTGGATATGGCGGATATTTTTACCGTACTTTTTTTCCACACTCTTGTGCATGACCCGCAAAACCCCGATTGGCCGGAACGAGACAGGCTAGTACTTTCAAACGGCCATATTTGTCCCGTGCTTTATGCCACTATGGCCCACAGCGGATATTTCCCAATTAAAGAACTCAAAACGCTTAGGAAATTCGGTTCACGCTTACAAGGACACCCCCATCGCGATTTTTTACCGATGGTTGAAACCAGCTCTGGTCCTTTGGGTTCTGGACTTTCTCAGGCCGTGGGTATGGCCCTAGCGGATAAAATTGACCATGGTCTGACGAGTAGTAGACGTATCTATGCGCTACTTTCCGACGGGGAGTTGGAATGTGGCCAAACATGGGAAGCGGCAATGCTTGGCGGCAAGGAAAAACTTCATAACCTTGTTGCCGTTGTGGATAGAAATAATATTCAAATAGACGGTTATACAGAAAATGTCATGCCCCTTGAACCGCTTTCGGATAAATGGCGAGCATGGAACTGGCACGTTATAGAAATAGACGGCCATAATATGGAAGAAATTGCCGACGCGTTTGAAACGGCAAAAACAATTTTTGGTAAACCGACGGTTATTATTGCCCATACTATTGCCGGCAAAGGGGTTAAACAATTCGAACGAGATTATCGATGGCATGGAAAACCGCCAAATAAGGAGGAGGAAAAGATGGCTATCAATGAATTAAGAACGTTGGGCGGTAAAATCAAAAGTGAACATGAATAAACGGCTCATAATTATAATTATATTAACATTGGTGGCATTGGCTGGAATATACTTTTTAGTTTTTCGCACCTATTGCGAGACTGTTGGCCCGACTAGTTCTGGATTGAAATCTCCGCAAGAAGTATTTCCGGGCATTGATAATGTAAATTGCAAGAACTATTTTAAAGCATTTTTAATGATGTTTAATAAGGGGCCGAAAAATGCCGAACGCACTACGCCATCAACGTCCTTTGGCACAAAAATTGATACCTCCGCTTGGCAGACCTATCGCAACGAAAAATACGGGTTTGAGTTCAATTATCCTAAAGATTGGGGTCATTCGGTGGAGTTGAATTCCACTACTCAGTTTACAGATGCCGAAGGCCTTTTAACTTTTACTATCATTATGCCGATCAAGGATATAAATTGGGGCGATGACTTAAGCTTATTGAAAGAAGAGAAAATAAATACTAATAACGCCTTACTGATAAAAAAGACCTTTAAAATCGTTTCATCAAAAGAAGATTTTTTTGTACTGACGCAATGGTCAAAAGAAAATAATTCCGGCGAATTTGTTTATTGGTATAGCGACCCCAAAGGATATTATGATAGCGAGGAAATTCTTTCAAAAATCCTCTCCACTTTTAAATTTACGAAATAATATGCCAATAAATCCAGATTTAAAATTGAATACAAAAATGTTCGATGTAAAAGTTGAACAAGTGCCGATTCGTCAAGGATTTGGCGAGGGTTTATTACAAGCGGGAGAAAAAAATATCAATGTTGTGGGACTTTGCGCAGATCTAACAGAGTCCACTAAAATGGATCTCTTTGCTAAAAAGTTTCCAGAAAGATTTATTGAGATGGGAGTAGCCGAACAAAACCTAGCTTCCGTGGCATCTGGGCTCGCGGCTATGGGCAAGATCCCATTCATCAGTTCTTATGCCATGTTTTCTCCCGGAAGAAATTGGGAGCAAGTCCGTACTACTATTTGCTATAACAATCGACCGGTAAAAATTGCCGGCTCTCATGCCGGAGTGTCGGTTGGCCCTGACGGCGGCTCACATCAAGCCATAGAAGATATCGCCATTACTCGAGTAATGCCTCGTATAGTGGTTATTTCGCCTTGTGACGCTATTGAAGCTAAGAAAGCCACCCTCGCAAGCGTTGATACCGGTACGCCGGTTTATCTTCGTCTGGCTCGTGAAAAAACACCCATTATAACTACTATGAAAACGCCGTTTGAAATAGGCAAGGCAGAAATATTTTGGCAGTCAGATAAACCTGTGGTCGGTGTTATCGCCACAGGCGCGCTTCTCTACAAAGCTCTTGTGGCAGCCAAAGAACTTGAGAGTAGGGGAGTTGGAGTTGAAGTAATAAATCTTTCAACTATTAAACCTTTGGATGAAAAAGCAGTTATAGATCTTGCCAAAAGAGTTGGAAGAATTGTAACAGTGGAAGAACACCAGATTCGAGGCGGTATGGGTTCGGCTGTAGCAGAATGTTTGACTAAAAATTACCCAGTACCAATGGAATTTATCGGAGTAGATGACCAATTTGGTCAATCAGGTACTCCGGATGAACTTATCAAATACTACGGTATGGATCCGGAAAGTATTATTAAAGCAGTTAATAAAATTCTAAAGAGGTAATTAATTTATTTGTTTGGCTATAAAATCAGTTGGAGCATCTTTTAGATATTTTTCTATTTGAGGACGAGTAAGAAGACCTTTTTGGGCACCAACGTATTGAACCACCGACATTGAATTAACGGCTCCCCATGCAAGAGCCGTGGGCAAATTATGATTAAGCGCCAAAGCGACAACAGTTGTTGAGGAGAATGCGTCACCGGCGCCGGTACGTTCATATGGAGGTTTAGGATCCGGATATGGCGGTTGAAAATAAAAATTTTTACCATCAAACGCATGGGCGCCCTTGATGCCATCGGTGATGATTACTGTTTGGGGTCCAAGCGCATGTATGCGTTTAAGAAGTTCATTTATCCCGAGCGTATTTAAATTTAAAATTCTTTCAGCTTCTCCGACATTACAAAAGAAAATATCTGTAGCGACATAAATATCTTTTAAAGTCTTGGGGCCGAGTTGTATTTGAAAGGTGCCAGGTTGAAAAGCCAATCGAGTTTGAGGATGATTCTTGAGATACTTTTTAATCTGTTCATGATACTCTAAAGTATCACCTCCCAGAGAAGTTAGATAAAGCCACTTAGGTTCTCCGACATCAGGCAAGATCCGATCGTATTGATGATGTTTGACTAAAATAGTGCGATCGTCTTCATACCACAAGACATAATGATAGTTTGTCTCCTTGCTGGGATGAATTTTAATAAAAATCCGATCTACTTTGTTCTTCTCCAAACTTTCCAAACATTCTTTACCATTTTGATCATCACCTAAATCCGACACCAAGGCAGGAGAGAGTCCTAAACGAGCTGCGGTTACAGCGGCATTGGCGCAATTACCCACAGCGCGCACCACCTCAACCGATTCGTAGGGAATCTTTTCACCGAAGGCCAAAGTGATAGTGCAGTTTTCCCGATCAATATCGCAATTTACTTTTGCTTCATGAAGTTTGATAAAGGCATCTGTGACAGTATCGCCAATAGCTACGAAATCATGCATAGGAATTATTCTACCATGATATAATTATTGTAATGAAAACTTTGAGAGAATATCTGACGTGGGCGGAAGAAAAACGCGTTGCTCTTGGGCATTTTAACATTTCGGACTCTGAAGGATTTAAGGCAGTGGTAGAAGTGGCAAAAAAACTCAATGTTCCAGTTATTATCGGGGTTTCGGAAGGCGAGAGAGATTTTATTGGACTGGCTGAGGCGGTTTCTTTGGTAAAAACGGCAAGAACAAACGGGTTTCCCGTTTTTATCAACGCCGATCACACTTATTCGATAGAGAAAGCAAAACTGGCCATTGATGCCGGAGTGGACAGTGTCATTATTGACGAGGCAGAGAAGCAATATGAGGAAAATATAAAATTAACAAAAAAGGTTGTTGATTATGCCAGAGCAAGAGGCACAGGAACAATGGTGGAAGGGGAACTGGGTTTCATTGGTCAGTCATCGAAAGTGATAAATGAATTACCGCGAGGTGTTTCTGAAAAGACTCAAACTGATCCACAGGAGGCAGCCAAATTTGTCCTGGAAACCGGCGTGGACCTCTTCGCTCCATCAGTTGGCAATGTACATGGCATAATTAAAACTGGTAACCCTAAATTAAATATAGGACGGATTAAATCTATCAAGAAAAAAGTAGAGGTTCCTCTAGTTCTTCATGGAGGTTCGGGTATATCTGATGATGATTTCTCGGCGGCGATAGATGCCGGTATTAGAATTATCCACATCAATACCGAACTTAGAATCGCTTACAAAGAGGGTATAGAAGAAGGGATAAAATCTGATGAAATAGCGCCTTATAAATTTTTAGCCGAGGGTGTAGAAGAGATGAAAAAAGTAATTAATAAACGACTTAGACTTTTTAACAAATTATGAATTTAACGGGAGAGATTGAAAAGTTTTTCAAGGGAGAAATTTATGATACTGAAGAAGTGCTTAAAACATATTCGCACGACGCATCACTTTTTGAAGTAAAACCGAAACTGGTGGTGTTTCCAAATGATACCGAGGATTTAAAAAATCTAGTCAAATGGCTAGGCAAAAATCCTAATCACTCAGTCACCATCAGGGCCGCAGGTTCAGATATGACTGGCGGGCCCCTTAACGAATCGATTATTGCCGACATATCTAAACATATGAATCATACCGGTGAGATAACTGGCGAAAGTATCATCACTCAATTAGGCGTCTTTTATCGCGATTTTGAAAAACAAACGCTTGCAAAGAATCTGATCTTGCCGTGTTTTCCAGCCTCCAAGAATCTCTGCGCGCTCGGTGGCATGATTGCCAACAATTGTGCCGGAGAGAGAACTCTACGGTATGGCAAAATGGAAAATTACGTCCTGGAATCCAAAATAATATTTTCGGATGGTAACGAATATACGGTCAGACCTCTTAAGAAAACCGAACTGGAGGCCAAAATTACTCAGAAAGATTTTGAAGGAAATATTTATAAAAATCTATTTGAACTGGTGGAAACACATAAAGAAATTTTGGCTCAAGCAAAACCAAAAGTATCAAAAAACTCGGCCGGCTATTATTTATGGAACATATGGAACAGGGAAACTTTTGATTTGAACAAATTGATAGTCGGTTCGCAAGGAACTTTAGGCATAGTAACAGAAGCCAAAATAAAATTGGTTCGAGAAAAGACTCACCACGACATGATTGCGCTCTTCTTCAAATCTTGGAACGAATTGCCCCAAGTGGTCAATGCTCTCCTACCGTATGATCCGGAAAGTTTGGAAACATTTGACGACGAGACGCTTAAACTGGGCATTCGCTTTATGCCGGAGATCGCTAAAAGAGCCGGTAGCACCTTCTTCTCCTTTGTTCTGAAATTTATCCCAGAAGCTCTGATTGGGGCTAAAATGCTGGGTCTTCCTAAACTGGTCATTTTGGTAGAAATCGCGGAAGATACGGAAGCGGAAGTGAAGACTAAGGTTCAGAAAATAATTCAGGCAATTAAGCCTTTTAAGGTCTGGCACAGAACAATAGAAAAAGATTCGGAGGAAAATAAATTTTGGGTAATGCGCAGAGAATCTTTCAATCTCTTACGCCAGCATGTTGGAGGCAAAAGAACGGCGCCTTTCATAGACGATTTTTGTATTTCAGTTGAGAAAATACCAAAATTTTTACCAAAGGCGCTTAAGATATTGAAAGACAATGGCATAGCGGCTAATATTGCGGGCCATGCCGGTAATGGTAATTTCCACATTATTCCACTTATGAATTTAAAGAAAGCGAGTGAACGCGCCAAGATTACAATCGTGTCGGATAAATTTTATGATTTGATAGGGGAGTTTGGCGGATCAATTACCGCAGAACACAATGACGGCATTGTTCGCACGCCATATTTGAACAAAATGTATAATCCGGAAGTATTAAAATTATTCAAACAAACCAAAGAAATCTTTGACCCTCAGAATATTTTCAACCCCGGTAAGAAAGTTAACGGAACTTTAGAGTATCTTGAATCTCACATAGCAACCGAATAAATTATCTTGACATCAGAGTTAAATCATGATAGGATCGTGACGGACTAACAACGGACTAACAGAAGCTCAGGAGATTACCATGAAAGCACTCGGAATACTCGTATTAACGGAATTACTCGCGCTCGTTGCTGTTTTCGGAATCCCCTTCTATTTCAGAGGTTCTGGAATTAGTATTGCGATCGGAATTGCCGTTGCGATACTGATATTAATAGTTGGCGCCTACATCTTCACTAATGTGGCGATCGCCCAGCTAAAGCAAAAGTCCGATCCAGCAACGCATAGCGTTCCAGAGTAATTTTGTTTCGTAACTCCCGCCGCGGGACCCTTCAGTGGTCCCGCTTTCTTTTTCCATGTAATTAGGTAGAATACGGGGATGCTTACTTTGAAGACAGAGGGGCGGGATACTCATATTGAGCCAGAAACAGTCAGGAAAACAGGGAAAATCCCTGCCGTTTTTTACGGTAAAAAAGAAGCATCTACCCCTATTTCCATTCCTAAAATTGACTTTCTAAAGGTTTGGAAAAAGGCGGGAACATTCAGCGTAGTCACGCTGGAAACAGATAATGGTATTAAAGAAAGCCTTATCCAAGACGTGGATTTAGATCCCATTACCGGCACCCCCCGACATGCGGATTTTTACGTTTTTGAGAAGGGTCATAAAGTTGAAGTGGAACTACCGCTTGAATTTATCGGATTCTCCCCGGCGGTTAAAGACATGGGGGGTATGCTTATAAAGGTTCTTCATGAATTAAGAGTGAAGGCTATGCCCAAAGATTTACCACACAATATTAAGGTAGAGATAAGTTCCCTGGTAAACTTTGGTGATCAAATTTTAGCGCAAAATATTACCTTACCTAAAGGAGTAACATTGTTGGTCAATCCTGAAGAAGTGGTTGCCACGATCTCCGCTCCACGTGAGGAGAAGGAGGAAGAAGCGGCTGCGGTAGATCTTTCGGCGATAGAAGTGGAAAAGAAGGGTAAAGAAGAGAAAGCGGAGGAAACAGAGAAAGAAGAAAAAACCGATATTAAATAGTTTTAAACGTTTGAGCGAGTGGTTAAATGTTAAACGTTATCATAATGCGTAAGTTCTTAATATTTTTAGTTATTTTTTTTATTGGATTTTTACCGACGATGCTGCGGGCCGAGGAGTCTGCTTGTACCGATCAAATAGCCGGTAAAAGTCGAGCTCAACTTGAACGAGAATTGGAAGCATGTAATAAGGAAATTACCGAATGGACAGAAACACTAAATAAAACAAGAAAAGACAGCGCTTCATTTGCTACAGACATAGCGGCATTGACTGCAAAAATCAACGCCGCTCAAGCCAATATCAAAGGCAAAAATATTGCTATTGCAAATCTGACAAAAGATATTGCGACTAAACAATCGGAGATTTCTGTTTTGGATAATCGCGTCGCAAAGGGCAAAAAAGCTATCGCAGATATTCTACGCAAAACAAACGATATTAATTCTTATTCACTGGTTGAGACCATGTTTAGCAATAAAAATATCTCGGAATTCTTTGTTGATATAGACACTTACGCCTCTACTAAACGAGCTCTCGCCGATTTGTTTACAGAATTAAGAAATATAAGACAATTAACCGAAGCAGAAAAGGCCACTCTAAATAAAAAAAGGGAAGTAGAAGCGGCCGCTCGGGCATCCCTCGAAGCATCAAAAAAGGAAGTAGAAATAAGCCAAGCGGAGAAAAAAACTCTTTTGGCCATAAATAAGACTAAGGAAAAAACGTATGAACAGGTTCTTGCCGACAGACAGGCCAGGGCGGTGCAAATTCGAGCGGCTCTCTTTCCTTTGCGAGATTCCGTGGCTATCCCCTTCGGTACAGCGCTTCAGTATGCTGAAGCGGCCAGAGCACAGACCGGTGTCAAATCATCCTTGATACTTGCTATTCTTCTACAAGAATCTAATCTGGGTGCCAATGTCGGATCCTGTGTGATCATCAATCTCACGGGCGGTGAGACAAAAAGTATAAAAAGTGGCACCATTTTTAAAAATGGCATTCATCCGACGCGCGATTTGCCTCCTTTGCAATCAATCTTAAACAATCTTGGAGGTAACCCTCTTGAAACTAAGGTCTCCTGTCCAGTTTCTGCAACTTTTGGTTATGGTGGCGCCATGGGTCCGGCACAATTCATTCCTTCAACATGGAATCTGATGATGGACAGGATTAAGACCGCGGTAAACAAAACGACACCCAATCCATGGGATCCTCATGATGCCATTATGGCTATGGCTATTTTTTTGAAAGATCTTTTGGGTACAACCGGCGATCCATTTACCGATCAACGCACCGCCGCGTGCCGATATTATTCGGGCAAAACATGTTACGGAAGCAACGGGGCCAATGTGGGGCTAAGTTATGGTAATAGCGTTATGTCAAAAGCAAGCACCATTCAAAGAGACATTGATTTCTTGCAGGGGCTTTGATTTTCTGATAGAATGCAGTCCAAGTGAAAAAGGAAATACATCCACAAAACTATCGGCCGGTGCTATTTATTGACAATTCTGACGGTACAGAATTTATTATACCTTCCACGGTGGCTACCAAAGAGATCGCTAAGGCTAAATCAAATAAGAAGGAATATCCTGTTTTTCGGGTAGAAATATCATCTGCCACTCATCCTTTCTACACGGGAGAAGTGAGAATGCTTGATACCGCCGGCAGAGTCGAGCGCTTTAAACAAAAGCAATCCAGAGCTAAAGCTAAGAAATAATGGATTGGCAAGAGTGGAAAAAACAAGAAAAAGTGAAAACGGAGGAATTTCCGAATGAAATCATTTTGGAAGTCCGCGCCGGCGCTGGCGGAGAAGAAGCGGCACTTTTCGCCAAAGAGTTGGCTAACATGTATGTTTTATATTCTGGCCTCAAGAATTGGGACGTAAAAATACTGTATGAATCCACAAGCACCCTCGGCGGATACAAGGAAGCGGCCATAGAAATCAGAGGGGAGGGGGTGTATGAGAAACTTCGCTTCGAAACCGGTGTGCATCGTATTCAACGAATACCGGCAACCGAAAAAATGGGTCGAGTTCATACTTCTACCGCCTCGGTAGCGATCTTACCCATCCGCAAAAAAACAAAATTAGAAATTAAGCCTGCAGATCTGCAGATAGAATTTTCCCGCTCTGGAGGCGCTGGCGGGCAAAACGTCAACAAGGTAGAAACGGCGGTAAGAATTGTCCACAAACCAACAGGTATCGAGGTGCGTTCTACTGCCGAGCGAAGCCAACTAAAAAATCGCGAGAAGGCAATGAGCATTCTTTCTGCCAAACTCGAAGCCAAAAAAGAAGAGGAGGAGGCCTCCAGACATTCTTTGAATAGAAAGGCCCAAATTGGTACTGCCGACAGATCAGAAAAAATTCGCACGTATAACATCCTTCAAGATCGGGTAACTGATCATCGTATTAAAAAATCGTGGCATAATATTGAAAGAATTTTTAAAGGAGATATTGAACCTATTTTAGATGCCACAAAAGAAGATTTACTGAACCAAACAAACAGTGAGTCTGTTGTATAAAATTAACCTTTCTGCTAGACTGGAGCGGCTGTGGAAAAAATAAACCACAATACAAAAGACACTAAAAACAACAAGATTAAGGCCCTTTTTTCCGTTGGGGCTCATTTTGGTTTTATAAAATCACGTAGACACCCTTCCGTTAAACCTTTCATTTTTGGATCAAAAAATAATTTTGAGATTTTTGACCTAGACAAAACAAAAAAAGAACTTGATAAAGCACTTGCTTTTGTCGAAGAAAAGGGTAAGGAGGGAGCAATGGCCTTATGGGTTGGCGGTAAAAGTGAGGCAAGAGAAGCGATCAAAAAAGCTGCTTCAGATCTTGAAATGCCCTATGTCGCCGGACGCTGGATTGGAGGCACTCTTTCAAATTTTAGCGAAATTAAGAAACGTATAGCCCGATTAGCAGAACTTGTAGACCAAAAAGATAAAGGAGAACTCAGTAAATATACAAAAAAAGAACACCTGCTTTTTGATCGTAAAATTGATAAACTGACAATTTATTTTGGCGGACTTGCTCAATTGAAATCATTGCCAAAATTTATCGTAATAGTAGATCCAAAGAAAGAATATACGGCCGTCGCCGAAGCGCGTAAAATGCGTATCCCAATCGTTGCTCTAGCTGGTTCCGACACCAATCTCTATAAACTTGATTATCCGATTCCGGGTAATGATGCCTCAAGACAGACTATTGTTTTTGTCCTTCAGGAACTAGTAACCGCATATAAAAAGGGTCTTGAGGATAGAAAAAGAGAAATCGCCAGTGCGCCAAAAGAATAATGGTTGTTGGAACTTGCAAATTAATAAATGAAAATTTATTTTAATGATTAGCACCGAAGAGATCAAGGTTCTGCGTGAGGAAACTGGTCTTTCTATTATGGAATGCCGCAAAGCACTTGAAGAGGCTGGTGGCGATAAGAACAAGGCTATTGCTCTATTAAAGAAAAGAGGGGCAGAAATTGCCAAAAAGAAGGGGGATCGCACTCTTGGGGCGGGAGTAGTGGTCGCATATATCCACGCGGGCAACACGGTCGGGGTAATGCTAGAATTATTGTGTGAGACCGATTTTGTGGCCAAAAATCCTGAATTTAAATCAGTTGCTCGAGACATTGCCATGCACATAGCAGCTATGAACCCGACAGAAAAAGCACTTCTTCTCGGACAACCCTTTATTAAAGATCCCGAGCAAAAGATAAGCGACCTCATACACAATACCGTACAGAAATTTGGAGAACGAACTGAAGTGGGACAGTTTGTGCGTTTCTCCATAAACTAATTCTAAAGATTTATTACAATATGACATTTATTGTCACCTTTGGCATCTCCGGTTTGGCGATCATACTGCTTATAGCAACAAAAAGATTGGAACTTAAAAATGAACGGGATTTTTTTATTCTGGATGTAATTTCAAAAGGGAATATTCATATTCGAAAACTTTATCACCAAGTTGTTCATCTGTATTCTGAAGGTAAAGAACGAATGCTTTTCTTAATACACAAACAGCTTCCCATTTACTATAGAAAATCGCACAATAAATTATTGACCTTTACGGAGAAAAAACGTGAACAATATTTTATCAGTATGCGAGATTCGAAATTGTTAAAGAAATCGGACGGCATCTCAGAATTCTTCAAAAATATCTCCAATATTGAGAAGGGAAACGGAGAAATCCATGACATTTACGAGGATGACTCCCTAGACGACGAGAAGAAGTGAGCCACCTCCCAGATTTGAACCGGGGACCTTCACTTTACAAAAGTGTTGCTCTACCAACTGAGCTAAGGTGGCAATCCGTATTAGTTTACATTTTCACCCCAATCAATCAAGGGTTTTAACAGAAGTTGTAGCTCGTTCGGCTACCCTTGCACGACGGGCAAGTTCTTTAAGAGCCGGGACAGTACTTTCTAATTCTTCGACAGAATGAAAGCCGTAGTACGAAAGGCCGTTGATAATCAGAGCTGGTAACTCCGGTCTAACCTTATAGATAGACACGAGAGTATCAATGGCCCCGACATCAAAATTATAATCGAACGAATAGACTCGTAAATCAGGATATTTATTTCGAAGCGCCGTTAGGACATAACCCATCCTTTCACAATCTTCGCAGACATCTTTAGTTGAATAAAAGTAAAGAATAAAAGTTGGTTTGATGCCACACTTCTCCGTCAATCGTTTCATCAAAAGATAATCCTTGATCTCTAATAAAAAATATGAGCGCTTCAGATATTCAAGATCATTGGTATTTAGTTCGGTTTGATTTTCGGCATAAGTAAGTCTTTCTCCGATAGAACCAAGTTCCTTGGAAAGAAAACCTGGGCCAATATCCTTGCAAGAAGTTTCTTCGAGAAGCATGAATTGAGTCTCAGACGAAAGAATATCCAGCGCCACTCTATTTTCAATCGCATGGACATCTTCAAGTTTCTTTTGACCAAAAAGGTTCGAGACATAGATAGCCGTACCGAAAATAACAGCGGTGATGGAAAGAGCGGCAATATATTTTTTTAAATTAATCATTTTTATTTAGCTATATCAAATTATTTCCAACTGATTTGTCTTCTAAAAACAGTGCTGAAAACCGCCCTTATCAACCATAAAGGCACAATAAAAATATAAATCGCTAGATAATAAAAAATACCTCTAGTAATCGTAAATTTGCCCTCGGTTAACCGAATAGCAAGAGATAGAATAACAAGAGTTAAGATAATAGCGCTTAAAGCTAGAAAGGATACCACACTAGTATTAATAAAAAACCAATCAAGGGATGGGGGATTCCAGTTCCATCCCACTATTTGAAGTTTGGTTAACATAGAGGAGATGCTAAAAAAGTTATTCCAAACTGTGCGACCAGCAATATAGAGAGTGGAAAAAATAGAAGAAGTGGCAATCGGTAAAATAAAGAGTCCGATGTGTCCATACTTCCTATTAAAAAATAGTTCTCTGTAATCAATAACGTTGTTCAAAAAACCGTATGTCCAACGCACTCTTTGTTTAAAGAGTGCCGAAAATCTAAGCGGTGTAACCGTATAAACATGCGCGCCATGAGAATTGACTATCTTGTAATGATGTTTCTGCAAACGTAGAGCCATCTCCAGATCCTCGGTATGATGTGCGTGACGATAACCGCCAAGTTCTCGAAAGACCCTGGTGCGGAAAATGGAAAACGGTCCAGGTGTCACATAAAGAGCGCCGAGAGAGGAAAGCATGCGACGAAGAAAGATGCCCCAACTGTATTCAATCTTTTGAATATGTTGCAAAATGCTCTTTGGACTATGAACCTTAATGGAAGGCGTAACAGCCATAATGCCAACGTCATTAAAAAAAGGCACCATCTTTCTCAAGGCATCGGCATTAACAAATGAATCCGCGTCGAGACATCCAACCAGATCGCTTTCAATCCTCTCTAGAGCAAAATTAAGTGCCGTGTGCTTACCACCATTTTCTTTCGACAAAACAGCAATTTGCGGATGCTTTGCAAATTGAACAAAACGGGAAAGCGTTTCGTCTGTTGAACCATCATCAACAATAATAATGGAAAGTTTTTCCTTGGGATAATCCAGATCAAGAAGTGAACGAATGGTCTTTTCAACAGTTCGTTCTTCATTGAAACATGGCACAATAATAGTCACGGTCGGGAACCATTTAATATGCTTTCCGACGTGTTTACTTTCAAAGTCCAATTCTTCTCTCACTTCAAAATAGGTAATAAGAAGAAAAACCTCAAAAAATAGGGTGATAAAAAGTAAACAATATAAGATAAGCGTCTGAATCTCGGCCATTTGCGATAAGTCTCACTGTACCATAATATATGAGATTATGCTCGAAAATATAGTTATACAGTCCGATGAAGAAAAAAGGTTGCGTGAAATTCTTGGAAGTAAGAATGACCCGGAATCGGAACGTTTAAAAAGATTTTTAAACATGCCGGATTTGTCCCGCACACCCGGCAACCCGTTAAATGAATTGATAAAACGTCTGGTAAATTTGCCGGAATTTAAAGGTTTTGACATTATCAAATCTCCTGAAATTGTTGCTACCAATATTAGTTTTGACATTTTTAACACACCGCTAGACCATCCTAGCAGATCAAAGTCAGACACATATTATGTAGACGAAAACCATGTCTTACGAACTCAAACAACTGTGATGTGGTATTACCATCTTTCAGACGATCAAATCAAAAAACGAATCAAAAATAATGAAACAATCGGCGCGCTCTCTTACGGCAAAGTGTATCGTAAAGATGAAATCGATCGTCACCATATGAACATATTCCATCAAATAGACGGGTGGTATTTGGTTCCACGCAGTCAAAAAGTTATAGACATTCAAGATCTCCAAAATGTTCTAGTAAAGATCGCTCAAGCTATTTTCGGCAATCATATAAAATATCGTTTCAATGAAGACGTGTTCCCTTTCACAGATCCATCAATCGAAATGGAAATAGAAAAAGACGGAAAATGGGTCGAGGTTTTGGGTTCGGGTGTAGTACACAAAAAAGTTTTGAGAAATCTAGGCATAGATCCAGAAAAATATACGGGTTGGGCTTTTGGTTTCGGTTTAGAGAGACTGGCCATTGTCAGTATGGATCTGCCGGACATCCGTCTACTTTGGTCAAATGATGAGAGAGTTAAACAACAATTAAAGCTCGATAATAAATACAAAGAGGTTTCCAAATTTCCTCCGGTCGTGCGCGATATCTCTTTTGTGGTAAACAAAGACTTTGTGCCGAACGACTACTTTGATGTCATCAGAGATATTGGTGGAGATTTAGTTGAACAGGTAGAACTTCTTGATAAATATGAGAATGCCAAAAAATTCGGGGAAGGGAAGTTAAGTTATACCTTTCGCGTTACTTATCGAAGTATTGAAAGGACCTTGACAAACGAAGAAATAAATAGGATTCACTCTAAACTCGAAGAGAGAACGGAAACTGATTTTGCCGGCAAAATCCGCCGAGAATAATACCGCAAACGCCTTTCTTTTGGGGCTCATTTATGTTAAAATACAGGGTAATATACATATGCCGAAAGCAGATAAACCAGCCAAGAAAAACAGCACTTACAGCGCTGAATCTATCACGGTTTTAGAAGGGCTGGAACCGGTACGCAAGCGTCCCGGCATGTACATCGGAACCACCGGTCCCGACGGTCTCCATCATCTCGTAACAGAGATTTTTGATAACTCTCGTGACGAGGCTATGGGAGAATTTGCTAACGATATAGAAATTACTCTTCTACCTAACAATCGGGTTCGCGTAGTCGATAATGGTCGAGGTATTCCTGTAGATATTCACAAGCAAACAAAAGTTTCTGCTCTTGAAACAATCATGACAACACTTCATGCCGGTGGTAAATTCAGCGGGGAGGGATACAAAATATCCGGGGGATTACATGGAGTCGGTGGTTCCGTAGTTAATGCTCTATCTATCTATTGTCGCGCCGAGGTACACCGAGATGGCGGTGTGTATGCTCAAGAATATAGTCAAGGCAAAAAGAAGAGTGCTGTCAAAAAACTTGGCAACTCTAAACTTCACGGTACCATTATCACCTTCCAGCCGGATCCGGCCATTTTCCCGGATACCAATTTTAATTTTGAGCGCATTGCCAACCATCTGCGTCAACAGGCCTATTTGGTAAAAGGTTTACGCATCTCGGTCATCGATGCCCGAGCTCTTGAAGCCTGGTACCCTAGAAAAAACACTGAACTTCCGGACAATATTTTCTATCTGCGCGAACTGGGTATAAATGCGCCCTCAATGTCTTTTTATTTTGAGGGCGGATTGATGTCTTTGGTACGATTTGAAAATGAACATAGCAAACCGATACATAAGAATATTTTTTATGTTGAAAAGAATACCAACGGTAATGATTACGAGACAGTAGAAGTGGCCCTTCAATATGTCGATGATATTTCTTCCCGTCTTTTGCCTTTTGCAAATAATATTTATACCGCTGAAGGCGGTACTCATGTCACCGGTTTCAAAACTGCATTAACTAGAAGTTTAAATACTTATGCCCGGAAAAATAATTTAATAAACGAGAAGGAGGACAACTTTACCGGGGATGATGTACTGGAGGGTCTAACCGCTGTTATTTCAATTAAATTACGCGAGATTCAATTTGAAGGACAAACCAAGGCTAAACTTGGCACCGTGGAGGCACAGAGTATGGTTACCACTATTTTCGGCGAGAGCTTCTCTGCTTATCTTGAGGAAAATCCAGACGATGCCAGAAGTATAATCCAAAAGGTGATACTTGCGCTCAAGGCAAGAAGAGCCGCCAAGGCCGCCAAGGACTCGGTTCTTCGTAAGGGGGCGTTAGAAGGTATGACCCTGCCCGGCAAGCTGGCTGATTGCCAATCCCATTCGGCCGAAGAATCAGAATTATTTATTGTGGAGGGAGATTCTGCCGGCGGCACAGCCAAACAAGGAAGAGACAGACGTATTCAAGCCATCTTACCCTTACGCGGCAAGATTCTAAATATTGAACGAACACATCTGGATCGTATGCTTGCAAGCGAACAGATTAAAAATCTGGTGGTCGCTTTCGGTACAGCAATCGGAGACACTTTTGATATTAATAAACTTCGTTATCATAAAATTATTATCGCCACCGATGCTGATGTCGACGGCGCCCACATTCGAACTCTCTTATTAACGCTTCTATATAGATTTTTCCGTCCCCTTATCGACTCTGGTTTTGTCTACATTGCGCAACCGCCACTTTATAAAATTAAAAAGGGGAAAGAGGTTATTTATGCTTACTCCGATCAGGAACGGGATAAAAAAACCGTCGCGGGCGCAGACATCCAACGTTACAAGGGTCTCGGGGAAATGAACGCGGAGGAACTTTGGGAAACGACCATGAATCCAAAGACCAGAATACTCAAACAAATTAATGTCGAGGATGTCAGGGAAGCTGATCGTATTTTTGACATATTGATGGGTAGTGATGTGCCTTCCCGCAAATCTTTCATTCAATCCAACGCCAAAAAGGCCGTTTTGGATATATAAAACATAAAATTTCTCTCTTTTTTTCTATGAACAGCATTTAGTGTTGGTTATTTTTTAATTGGGGAGAAAGTGTGGATAAATAGTGGATAACTATGGTGGCATTGTGGTGAATGGTGGTATAGAATGTTTCTTAGTGGGAAATAGTGGTATTATGAAGGAACAATGTTTATCGGCGAATATACACACACAGTTGATGAGAAAAATCGTTTTTCTCTGCCCGCCAAATTCCGCAAAGAACTTGGTAAAAAAGTGGTTGTCACTCGCGGTAAAGATCGTTGTCTCTTCCTGTATCCCACAAAGACTTGGGTTGCTATCTCAAAAGAGGTAAAGCAACTCGGTCACGTAGAAAGTGACCATCGTTATGCGAGATTTACTTTCTCCGGTGCTTCTGAAGTTGAGGTCGATTCTATAGGTAGAATTCTAATCCCAGAATTTTTACGAGAATTCGCGGATTTGAATCAACCGGCCGGCAGACTAATTGTTATTACGGGTGTCCACGATAGAGTGGAAATCTGGAATGCTTCTAGCTGGTCGGCATATAGAAAAAGACTTGAATCAGAATATGCCTGACTTCGCTAAAGCTATGTCGGACAAGCATAAACCTGTTCTTTTACACAAAAGTATTGAGGCCTTAAATCTTCAGAACGAAAAAACTTTTTTGGACGGCACCCTTGGTAGTGGCGGACACAGCGAGGCGGTGTTGCAACACTTTCCACAAGTGCGAATCGTTGGTCTGGATCAAGATTCGCAGGCTGTTGAGAGAATAAAAAAGAAACTGAAAATTGAGACCGTGGTGGGCAACTTCCGCAATCTGGACCAAGTTCTTTCCAAGAAAAATATTGTAAAGGTTGACGCCATTCTTTTTGATTTAGGTATTTCAACCGATCAGCTGGAACAATCGGGTAGGGGATTTACCTTTCTTAAAGACGAACCGTTAGACATGAGAATGTCCGACGCGGGTGTCAGGGCGACAGAAATTTTAAATTCTTGGGATGAGCACGCTATTGGACTCGTTCTCTACGGTTTTGGAGAAGAAAAATTCTCAAAACAGATTGCCAAAGCGATTGTGGAAAAAAGAAAGATCAAACCGTTTCAAACCACCTTTGATCTTGTTGAGACGGTCCTTACTGTTAAGAAGAGATATCGGAAAGATAAAATACATCCCGCCACCAAAACCTTCCAAGCTCTGCGTATCGCGGTCAACGAAGAATTGACGAGTCTTGAGATAGGGCTGGAAAAAGGATTCCAAATCCTCGGACCAAACGGAAGATTTGCCGTCATTTCCTTCCATAGTCTGGAAGATCGAATCGTCAAAAATTTCTTCCGAACTAAGATTAAGCAGAAATTAGCCAAACAAATTACGAAAAAGCCGATTATTCCAAATATTGAAGAAATTAAAGATAATCCTCGTTCACGTAGCGCCAAACTAAGAGTAATAGAGAAAATTTAATAAGAACACAACCTGAATAACAAAATGCAAAACATAAAAATAATTTCATACGACCAACGAGTACGCCTTTTTTGGGCTCTGGTGGCTATTTCAATGCTCTCTCTTTTCATCTATATCTATGCCGTTAATGCCATTGCTAGAAATATTGTTGTTAAACAAGACCTAGAAAGGCAGATAGCAAATATATCAAACAATTTTAATGCGCTCGAATTTACCTATATTGAGCTTAGAAATAATGTCACAATGGAGCTTGCGTACCAGCACGGTTTCCAGGAAGTTAAATCTCCTCTCTACGTTTCTCGCGCTCATCCTCAATCCCTATCGTTCAACACATCTAACCGTTAAAACTTATGCGCGGGCCCCGAAACAGGCTGCGTCTTCTTTCTTTTTTTATAATTCTTTTTGCCTTTTTGCTTGTAGTTAGACTCTATTTTATACAAATAATATTAGGATCAAATTTTGAAACCAAGGCAGAACATCAATACGTGGCGGGAACTAACTATTTTGACCGTGGTTCTATTTTTTTTACCACTAAGGAGGGGGCTTTGATACCGGCGGCCAGCACCAAACTAGGATTTATTCTTCATATTAATCCAAATATTTTAAACCAACGGGATGATTTGGAAGAACTCTACAATACTATCAATGCCATCGTCCAGATAGATAAGGAAGATTTTCTAGCCAAAGCCAGCAAGAAAAACGACCCTTATGAAGAATTAATCGGACACCTCTCGACTGATATTGCGGAAAAAATCAAAGCGCTCAAAATTCCCGGTCTGGCTGTTGCCCAAGAAAGATGGCGGGTTTACCCCGGCGAAACTATGGCTGCACATGTCATCGGTCTTATTGGTTACTTGGACAACGAACTAGCGGGACGATACGGTATGGAACGTTTCTATGAGCCCGTGCTTAAAAGAGATAAAGATAGAGTGTTCGTCAATTTTTTTGTTGAGATTTTTGCCAATATGAAGAAGGCGGTCGATACAAAAGAAAACTTTGAGGGAGATATCGTCACTACCATTGAACCATCAGTGGAAGCTTTTCTGGAAAGCGAAATTGAAAAAGTGACCAAAAAATATTCTTCAGACTTTACCGGTGGCATTGTAATTAATCCAAAAACAGGAGAAATCTTTGCCATGGCCTTCACCCCCACTTTTGATCCAAATTTTCCGCAATACCAGAAGAATTCGGACATTTTCAAAAATAGACTTGTGGAAGATCGTTACGAAATGGGTTCAATTATCAAGGCCCTGACACTTGCCGCCGGGCTTAACTCCGGTGTCATTACGGCTAAAACCGCATACAATGATCCTGGATGCATGACTCTCAACACTAGAACTTTCTGTAACTATGACGGCAAATCTCATGGTACCGGTCTTTCAATGCAGATAGTACTCAACAAATCACTCAACACCGGCGCCGCTTTTGTGGCCTCTCGGATGAGCAACACCAACTTCAGCAGCGCGATACTCGCTTTCGGTCTTGACACCATTACCGGTATTGATTTACCCAATGAAGGCAAGTCTCTTGTCTCAAATCTTAAAACCAATCGGGATTTGGAATTAGCGCAAGCCTCCTTCGGTCAGGGCATCGCTTTAACACCTATCATTACTGTTCGCGCGCTTTCATCTCTAGCAAATGGTGGCACTTTGATTACTCCTCATCTCGTTAAAGAAATCAAATATAAATTAGGTCCGACCAAGACCTTTGTTTACCCCAGTGTTGAAGAAAGGCAACGATCAATAAGTCAGGAAGCTTCAACAGAAATATCTCGCATGCTAACTGAAGTGGTAGATCGATCCTTACGCGAAGGTAATGTCAGACTCGAAAATTATAGTGTCGCTGCTAAAACCGGCACCGCCCAAATCGCCAAACCGGGCGGGGGAGGATATTATGATGATCGTTATCTTCACTCTTTCTTCGGCTATTTCCCGTCATATGACCCGGAATTTTTGATTTTTCTTTACACTTATTATCCAAAAAATATTCAGTACGCGTCGGAGACTTTGACCGATACATTTATAAATATCACCAAATTTCTCATAAACTATTACAACATCCCGCCAGATAGGGAAGTCTCTCTGCCCGCCCACAGTTGATTCATCACCCATTTTTCGCTATTCTTCTTACGTTAAACATTATATGGAAAGATCAAATTCCGAAGAATCAAAAGCAAAAAGTAGTTTAGAAAATTTTAAAGACCTATTCAAGAATACGCTTAGGATTTTTAAAATTCTACTGCAAGATATGCCGTGGCTTTTTTCAGCTATGCTCATTTTGACTATTATAGTGGGTACTATACCTATCTTTGCCGCTCAAGCTCTCGGTTCTCTTATAGATAAAATCATCGAGGGCGTTAGGATTCAAAATGTTTCTGTGGCTTATCCTGCCTTAATACTATTCGCTATATTAACAGCAATCCCGACTCTGATAAGAAATATAATATCTTATCTTGATCGTCATTTATATTTAAAAATGCAGGACCTTTTTGAGTTGATGGCCTTACACAAACAAGGCTCTTTCGATATTGCCCAATATGAAGATCCCAAATTCCAAGACCGCCTTCAGCAAGCATTCAACAACGGTATACATCCACTAATAAATATTGTGGAAAATCAACTAACAAATTTAGAGATTTTCTTCGGCATTGTTGTTGGTTCTATTGCCGCAGCTACAATAGACTGGAGAGTTTTTCTTTTAGTTTTTGCTACAGCCATACCTGATTTCTGGATTGAAATAAAACATGGAGGAAAACTTTGGGGTATTTGGCAAAAGAATAGTGCCGAACAAAGAAGATACCATGATCTGCGAAGATTTTTTACGTTTAAATTAGCAGTGATAGATAGTCGACTATATCAAGCTAATAGCAAATTTTTATCCTATATTAGGGAAATTTTATATAAATTTACAAATGAACAACTCTCTGTCGAACACTGGAAAACTACCATGAAAACGTTGGCCGGTATTTTTGCAGTTCTCGGTCTTTTTGTCGGCACGGCTATAATCATAAATGAGGCTGTGGCTGGAGCGATTGCGATTGGAACCGTTGTTTTTGCTTTCCAGGCTCTGAATCGAGTAAGCGGTTGGACTTCTAGCTTACTTTCAAGCACTGCTCGACTCCTAGAAAGAAATCTTTATGTTACAGATATTTTTAGTGTCTTTGATGAAAAAACAATTTTGAAATACCCTAAAAATCCCCGAAAACTATCCTTTGATTCGGCGCCAATAGTAATTTTTGAAAATGTGTCGTTTAAATATCCCGAACAGGATAAATGGGCTTTAAAAAATGTTTCTTTTGTTATCAAGCCTGGACAAAAAATTGGTTTGGTGGGAAATAACGCGGCTGGCAAATCTACTTTAGTCCGACTTCTCTTGCGTATCCACGATCCAGTGGAGGGTAAAATAACTGTAAATGGTATTAATTTAAAGGAAGTAGATATTGAAAACTGGTGGAGCCATCTCGGGGTCCTTTTACAAGACTTCATTACTTACAATTTCACCGCAAGGGAATCGATAGCAGTTGGTGATACTTCAGGAAACATAAACATGGATATGGTTGAAAGCTCAGCACAAAAAAGTACTAGTAGTGGTTTTATAGAAGAATTACAAGATAAATATGAACATATGATTGGTGTGGAATTTGGTGGGATTGAGCCATCAAAGGGACAGAGACAAAAATTAGCTATCGCCCGGGCATTTTATAAAGGTAAAAGATTTTTAATATTGGATGAACCGACTGCTTCAATAGACGCTGACTCTGCTGATATTATTTTTAATGAAATTGAAAATTTACCAGAAACTATTTCCGCGGTGTTGATATCACATAACTTCGCCACTATCAAAAAAGCCGATGAGATATTTGTTCTTCATGAGGGTCAAATTGTGGAAAAAGGTAAACACCAAGAACTCCTTAACCTTGGTGGTCGGTATGCTGAAGCCTATATTAAACAAAAAAAGGATTTCGATTAGAGATTACATCAGGCTGGATACCTTATTTTCACTTAAATTTCTTTTTGTAAAAAGAGCATCCTTCAGTGGGGTTGAAGGATGCCCTTTATGCACACCCAAATATCACTCTTATGAGGTCTGGTGTATGGATTGTTGATTGAGAAGAGACATGCCACGATACCAGTGATAACCGAGACATAACTCGTTGAGATCAAAAACACGTTCTTCTCCTGCAAAGTCACTAAAGTCGTTGCGCTCAATCTTATTCACATACGTGAAGCGCTCGTCTCGTACAAAAACCGGTCCACGGCCGCCGTAGAAACGATGCTCATAGACGTATGCTCGCTGTAGGCATGATTTGAGGAACGGGATCGCCACCTTAGCGTACCATCCTCCGTAGTACATCACCCAGACAGGTTGATCATGGCACCAGATAACGGTCATCCCTGCACTCCTTTCGGAGTAGGTAGTGACTAAATAGCAGTCGAGAATTCGAAAATCACCCCAAACAAAGGGAACTCCTTTCGAACCAGGAAGTTCCGGCACTTGGATTTTCCGAGCATCTTGAGCCCATCCTCCAGCCATCGCCATAAAAAAGGCATCTTGAACAGACCTTAGATCCGCTTGCATATATTTGTCCTTTCTATCAAACAGTCTTCAATTCTGCATTGAATGATAAGACATACTTACCTAATAAGCAAGATATCTATTAAATTTGATTATTGGGACTTTTTTCGCTATTCTTTTTACGTTAACGGCCCTATCGTCTATCGGCTAGGACACATCCTTCTCAAGGATGGAAGCGGGGTTCGATTCCCCGTAGGGTCATGAGAGCTTGAGACCCGACAACGTGTGTCGGGTCTTTAGGTATCACCGGGCCCCGACGGGGAATCGAAAGACGGAGGCGGGGTCCCCGCTTGCGGGGAGTCGAGTCGGGGTCGCGGAAATTTTTGTGCAACAAAATTATCTGTGACCGTATTCCCCGTAGGTCATGAATACGAAGAGCC
>ERZ1292632.720-Hain-H43-01um-R2-720-length-36646-cov-5_pt1 | contig 36646 bp, 64 predicted proteins | sample MGYA00564407_ERZ1292632 | MGnify/ENA primary metagenome ERZ1292632 (study PRJEB36523, sample SAMEA6512637) | groundwater metagenome | collected 2019-01-08 | study: AquaDiva: Metagenomics assemblies of 32 groundwater samples | reverse complement strand
ACATCATCGGATTGAGCAGCAATTGCTTTAGCAAGCTCTTCCGATTTTTCCGACAGAGACGCTGTAAGAGACTTAATTGTAGCTTCAGCCTCTTCAAGCGAAGCCTTAATTTGCTCTTCAAAAGCTGCTTTTTCCTTGCTCGAAAGCACTTCTTCAACAGCTTTCTTAATATCAACATTTACATCTGTCATGAAGCAAACCTCCTATAAATTTAAATCAAAAACATCCTAAAGGAGAGTACATAAAACAAGTCAACCCTAATTGTTTGTCTCAACACTCACCACACCATTACTGGTAGGATATACTTCCACTCAAAAACCATTGTCCACATAACTAGCCAAATTATGTTTACGGACCCTTTCTATCGAAAAGAACTAAACAATTATACATGCATAAAATGCATGTTAGAACACAAAAAATTTACAGATTGATAATTAAATAATCAAACGTATCAGCACCAGTGCCGTCAACAACAAAACTGCCATTCGATTTCGTAGTTACCGCCAACTCGTTTTCACTGTTGGTATTAGTAACGAGAATTTTACTGGTACTAAGCGCATCAGCATCACTGATAGTCACCGTTCCAGTATCTAAAGTACCAGAACCTGCTTTTAACGCTTTTACATTAAGACTTTCTTTACCCGCTTGAACATACACAGTATCTTTAGTGACATCTGCATTTACTTTCTGAATATCTGGTTTCGCCATTTCTCATTTCCTCCTATATTTATAGATTAACAATCAAGTAATCAAACGTATCTGTATCTGTGCCGTTAACCCCAAAAGTACCATTACTTTTTGTTGTAACTTGAAGCGGCGCCGTTATAGTCTTTGTATTTGTAACAAAGATCTTACTTGTTGTACGTGCGCTAGTATCTACTACTGTTCTAGACCCACCAATTAAAGTACTAGAGCCTTTCTTAAGTATTTTCGGATACTCACTTGCTTTACCTGTATCTTGGTAAGCAACGTTATTAGTAAGATCTACAAGCACTCTTAAATTATCTGGTTTTGCCATCTACATATCCTCCTATTTACTCTTTGTCGCCAAAAATTTCTTTATTTCTTTTCTCATAAAGCGCCTCAATATCAGCAATAAGCGCTGTATCGACCTTTTCACCTGCTCTAGTAGTCTTTAATGCCGCACGGTGTTTATTTAAATGAGACATTGCTCGTTTTACTAAAGCATCTTTAGACATCTTACCTAAAGGTTTTAATTGATTCACGCGCGCGAGCGCGTTACGCAAGTGAGCTAGGTCTAAGTTAATATTGGCAGTTCCACCACCTTTTTCATTATGGTGGGGTAAGTGACGAGCTCCCTTACTTTTCACACCGCTCTCCACTATAGCAAAACTAGAAGAAGGTAGATCATTTATGTATTTTGTAGTCCATTTAGCTGCTTCAACTTTTCCAGCAGAAACACTTACTAATCCTCTGGCAACATCAATTGAAGCGGAAAGACTCTTTAGCCTATTCTTAATATCAGCAATATCTATTGTGCTAGCAAACTCATTTAAAGCTAATGGAGGATTCTCTCCTGCTAACGAATTATCATCTTCCTCTTTAGTAGTTCTATTCTTTGTATTTCTAAGACAAACAGGATCTTTAGCGGAAGCACCTTTAACTGGGCATGTTTCCCCAAATAGAGTGCACCAGTGCTCATTTAAAAGTTTTCCTGGATTAGTAGAACCGTTATATTCATAATTATACTTTTTAAAACTAACACATATTCCTTCACTTACACCACGACGATTACCTATAGGACCATCTTCAGTTACTGGATTTGGAACTGTATAGTCAAAAGGAACAGTAGGAGATTCTTCTAATGTTGTGGCGTATGTAGTCTCTACCCTATACGTAGCCAAGACTGCACCATCTTCGTCTGTTTCATAAATTTGCCCGACATTGCCATTCTTTATAATCTCTTCCATAGTAAGCTTTGAATCCGCAGCTTCTAGGTAAGTAAAAAAGTCGGTAATATAGTACTTAGCTGTAGAATTTCCTTTACCTATTAGTTTAAACACTTCCGCGCGCGCGGTAGAGGTAGAAGGATAAGCACCAACAAACTTAAATTTAGATTTTGAACCTTCACCCTCAACAGCAACTACAGCAATACGAAAAACATCTTGTTCTGTAGAGGTGTTGCTTGGATTTAATGGCCATTTCTGAACAACTAAGGTATTTGCTTTAACTTTATTATCATTATTCATACTCTGGTCCTCATTAGTAGATACTACTTTTTCAATATAGGAAGTTAGGTCTATAACCTGCTCAGTGCCTTCAACAACAGGAACTTCTGGGTCCATAGATGCTGTTTCTAAGAATATAGAATTTGGATTGGCTGGGTGTTTTACTACTCCCGCGCCGCTAAAAATAATATTACGAATAACTCTACTAACTAAACTTTTATTATATTCTCGCGCGCCCTTAGAAAGCTTAGCTTTAACTTGTTTACCAAAAGAAGCTTCCGTTAATCCTAAGGAATACGCTTCTATTTTAGGAAGAATAACTCCACCAACTTTTACGTCAAAATCCTCATAAAAAGCTTCCATACTAATAAACCATTTTTTATCTTCCAACTCCTGAGCTAACTCAGGAAAACGTTGCTTGTATAACACACCTGCAACAACAATATCAAAATCTAAAGAGTCTAATTTAGTAGAGTCATTCCCCAATTCCGCAATAAGTTGTTCGGGTTCAAACTCTTTACCATCTGTAAACACAAAGGAGTGACTATAAATATGTCCAACAATAACATCTTCCTCATGTTCCAAATCTACTGCCTTATGGGGCACAGTCTTTCTTGCTTTTACCAACTCTGAGGGTAAAAAAGTAATAGAATTCTTATTAGTACCTGATGAAACATACACTGCTTTAAAATATAACAAATCTTTTTGTTTTTCTAAAGGAAAATCAACTGTTCCTGCATATGCTTTATACTTAGTATATTCTGTTTTAGGCATACTATCTATTATAATAGGTACCTGTGCCTGCTCTCTTATTTTAGCTAATTTAGCATTCATTTTCTAACCGTAACCTCCTTACGCACTGTAGAAGCACCTTGCATAGGAACCTTACTAGTGCTGGAATCTAATAATACTGTTTTTATTTTTGCTTCACTTTCTTTAATAGTATTAATACATTTACGCACATCTAATGTAAAATGTTCAAAAAATGTATCAAAATTAAAATCAGGTGAATTAACATCTATCTTATCTAAGTCTGAATCAGGCATAACTAGTCTCCTATATTACAACGATCAAGGCATAAAAAACTTGAAAACCTTTACACCTGCCAACGCTCCAGCAACAAGAACTAATGATATTATAAGATAAATATATGTGCGTTCTTTTGCCTTAAACTCATTTAAACTTTGTTCTGTATTAGCTGCTTTTATTTTTTCTAAAGCCTCTAATCTGGAAACAACAGTTCGATCAAAAGTATCTACTTTAGTGGCCAAAATACCAATAGCATTAATAATTGAATTTTTAAAATCATTAATTCTATTTTCTAACTGACTAACTGAATTGTCATATTCAGTACACCGAGTAGTACACTTTAGATCCAGCGTTGACATCGAAGATCCTGTATCCGACCTGTACCCTTTGACTTCATATAGAATTTCCTGTAATTTCTTTTCCAGATCAGCTATTTTTGACATCTCATCCCTATTGGATTGAGACATCACTGTAAGCTGATTAGCGGTTGCACTAGATACTGAAGAAAGGCTGTTTAATGCTTCTAGAATCATTATGTAGGTCTGAGCTACATAATTAGAACTACCGTTGTTGTTTTCAGCCATGTAGACACCTACCTAATTAGTTTTTATTAACTAAATTACTCGCCAGTTCTAATAACTCCTCAGTGCTAAGTTCATTTAAAATTCTTTGTTTTAGCCCCGCTAAAAACTCTTCTGAGTCTTCTCCCGACAAGCTTGCTGCTTGCCTAGGTGTCTTTGGTTTGGGCGCCTTAACTTTTGGGTTCAAATTTTTAGTTTTAGGAGATCCACCACCTTTCTTTGGACGGCCCTCACTTGGGACACCTTCTGGTGTTTTTTGTTGCCCAGACGGTTGCTTACTAGGTCCTCCAGTATCCACTACCCCGGGACCATCATTGTCTATAACTGCATCTGGCTCTTCCAGAATGGGCTCTGACAACGCGGGTACTGCTTTTGGATTATAAGGAGAACCAATAATACCTATATCACCGTTTTGTACAAGAGGTTTTTCCTCTTGTAATTCTGCTAATATAGTTTTAGGATCAAAACCAAGTTTTTTCAAACCTGTTTGATAAGAAATAATTCTACGATCTATCATGCCTTGGACCATACTCATCATAAGTATTTCGTCCTTGAGCGCCATATCATCAAATCGGATTTTTGGAATTCTAGTAAAATCCATTGCCTCTGCAATAGCTATATACTCGTTTGATATCCAGCGAGCAATCTTTCTACGAGCATAGTTTACTTCTTCGATGATACGCTTTGTTGCTAACTTAACGCTTTCAGCGTTTCCACCAACAGAACTACCATCAATAAGTCCTCTAATTCCAAACGCACCATCTAAATCAGAGTTAACCTGCCCATATTTTTCTTTACCTAAAATACTTGCGATCTCTGGGGATGTTATCTTTTCAACATTCAAAGTATGGTTCCAAACCACATCAAAAGACTTTGAAGTAGTGTCAAACAGTGCGGCTACTTTTTCTAACTCTTCTTGTGTCTTAACAGGATGAGCATCAGTACCTACAGTAATTTTTAAAATGTAGTTAGAAATACCATCCAACGTTGAGTAATCCGCTTGAACTAAACTCTCTTTATATTCAACGGACTCAAACGCTTTAGCCCCGCGAGGCATTGGATAGCGCTCGTAAGGCATCTTACGGTAGTCTACTGCTCCTAATGCTTTTGGGTCTAAAGGAATATCTTCACCCTTCTCTATCGCCTTTTTCCAATCATTAGGAAGTAATTTAATAAGATCTTTGTCTGTTGGAGTCTGTTCCGAACTAGGAAGTTCCATAATTTTTCTAACTTCCGCTAATGCAGCACTCTTCAGCACTACTGACTCCATACCGAACATTAAACTACCCTTTACCTCTATTGCAAGAGGATTAAGTACTGTATACGCTATAGGAATATAAGACTTAGACCAAATATTTTTTCTAGCCGCTTTTTCGTACTTACCTTTAATTTTAAGTAGTTCAGCTAAACTTGTAACCCCACCAGTATAACTGCTTGTTACACCACCAGGAGCTCTTTTGGCTGTACTTTCTCCAGGTAATCTATAAGGATTGATGTTGGGCTCGTATTTACCAAATACCCTATACGTTCGTACAAAACCAACTCTAAAGAAGTCAAAAGCAACCCACCACACTACCTCTTCAAAGTTAGTATCAAAAACCCAACTATCAAAAAATAACTTTATATCTGGGTCGTCTATGTCGTTTTCAAATCCTTTACATGTAAAGTCAGTGAGCGCATCTACATAAGCACCATAAATGCCTTTTGCTTTATAATAATCGATTGATCTAGAAAATAACTCATTAGCTGTTGCATCAACTACAGATTTCTTAGCTAGATCTAAATAGCTAGGACCAAGCGCATCTCTAGTAACAACTCTAGGCGCTGCTGTTGTATAGTGCATATGTGTCCTAATAGCCTTATCTCTTATAAGGGTAGGAAGTCCTTCTTCCCTCTTAACAACAGCATTCATTGAAAAGCCATTAGGAGTTTCTACTATATCTTGAATCTCTAAGGCATCAGTCTTCGCATTTATTTGATTTTTAATTTTATCCAATTTCTTGGTTCCGCTCATTACTTAAAATATCTCCCTTTATTAAATCTCTCTTTAAAATGATCTGGAACTTTATACCCCGGACCTGCGTTTCTACCCCCACGGTTAGACACAGGCTTAACAATACCAATAAGAATAGGGTCATTTGGCGCCTCACTGCTATCCGCAGCGAAGCCTAAATCTTCGTACAAAGCATGACCTGCCATAATAAAACAAGAATACAAATCTTTTCTAGCTTTAGAAAGCACCCCCTTAGATTGAGATGCAGTAGGAGTATCAAAATGCAACTTTCCAGTTCTTGTTTGAGTAATCGTAACAGAAAGTATCTGTGACTTCATAGTCTTTTCAATAAGAAAATGCATTTGTTCTTTTTCTTCAGAACCATTTAATATCGGAGCGGGAAACCATAATTTACCTTTTTCTAATAAAGAAAGGGTTCTATAATTCGCATCCGTAATCCACTCTGGAGAAAAGTTAATCATATGTAAAATACGAAGACCTTCTCGTGTAATATTTGGATCCTCTTTATCTATAATAGCAAAATCCGAGGAGTCTCTTTTTTCATAAAATAAGTCTCTGATGGCTTTTCCACCGCCACCTTGATCCATAAAAAGACCAGCGACAGTAAACTTACGGCATAAATTTTTTAAAAACCGAGCTTGATCTGGAAAAGGGGTACTAAAAAGTTCATGGGCATAAACTATAAAACCACCTATCCCTGGAACTAATTTAACAATAACTATTGCTGTCGCGGCTGTTTCCTCGCGCGCGGGATCAACAATCATAATATACTTACAACCACTTTCACCTGTCACTTCTACCGATTGGTTTGTGGATGTTTGCTTAGTAAGCAAGGAAGCTCTAAAAACTCCATCCGAATCACTAATAAACCCAGCCTCATACTCCATCTTAAACTCAAAGCTTGATAGGTTTTTAGAATCTTCTATAATGGCCTCAGATAAAAAATTAGGAGGCAAAATATTATATGGAACTCTTGCGGCAAAATATTTTTTATTGCCTGCATCCATTTGCTCTCTATACTCTTTATATATAGTATATAAATGGTTAAATTTAAAATTACCAGAAGATGTCATAATAATACGGTTATCAGAATTAGCAGTTCTCTCATCATCTGTAATCAAGCCCTCTGCTAGCAACCTATCTTCACGTTGTTTTCTTCTAACATTAAACATTGGATCCGCAGTTGTTGCAGCCATAGGCTTAATAACCATCTTAAAAATATCAGAAGGAATGGAGCCCATCTCATCAGCACAAATGGTATGAAAACGTGCTCCTCTAATCTTATCTCCCTTACCGAGGGGGACGGCTTCTATATGTGATCCTGGCTTTTGATACCCGGCTGGATTCTTAAATGATAAATAAAAACTATCAGACCCGTGTACTGGCTCTTTTGCGCAGGCTTCTCTTAAAATAGGACATCTATCATAAAGACGTTCAAGCTCTTGAAACATAAATTTTGCCTGTCTAAAGGAAGCAGACACAAAACCAATCCTATGTCCAGGATATAACATCGCGGTAAGAGCAGCAAAAACAGCTTGTAAATATGTTTTACCCGCACCACGAGTAGCTATAATAATAATAAAATTCCTAAACCACATCGCCTCTAATAAAACACGTTGTACACCATACAGATCTACACCGAGAAGGTCATATGCAGCAATAGAAGGGTTAGCCCTATAGAATCTTACCATGCTTTCTACTTTCTTAGTATCTAACCAATTAGCCATTAACGATCCTCATTTTTATGCTTAAGCAAGGCTTCTTTTGCAGAAGTATTTCTTTCTTCCAATTCTGTTACGCGCGACTGAAATCTCTTTTCTTCCGCGGCATCAAACATTGCAGCAAGGTCTACAATACTAACACTCCCACGTTTCTTAACATCTATACGATCAGAACGACGAGCAGACAAAGACTCTTTAAGCTTGTCTACTCGCTTATATATTTTCTCAGTCGCATTCACGACATTAGTATAATCTAAATCATTCTGTTTAGAAGATGCAAGTAGTCTTAACTCTAGTATCCTACAAATAGCTAACCCTAAAATATCATCAATGTCAGAAGAACTAAGTTCCTCATTTTCAAAATCTTTTAGGTATAATAATACTATTTTATAAAACTGCTCTTTCTCTGTTTGTTTAAGTGCTTGCCCAGAAGGTAACAAAATATCAAGAATCTCTTCTTGTATACCAAACCTAGCTAAGGTATCTAAAAAATCTTGTTCTTTCTGCTTGTTCTTAGACACATAAGACTCAGTTCTAGTTCTTGGATAGTCCTCTGTCACAACAGGTGGTTGTGCTATTTCCTCCGGTAATGGGGAAACACATTCTTTAATACACTGAACTTGTTCTTCTGCAGGAACTACCAAAGTCTCTTGTGAAGCTGCTTCTAACTTTAAGAGCTTCTTAGCCGCGCGAGCTTCTTTCTTTTTTGCTTCAGCCTCTTTTTTAAGCTTGGTTACAATCTTAAAAATTGAAGTAGTAGACACATTATACATATCCGCAATCTTCTGTAAAGAAGTGCCAGACTCTCTAAGTTCTAATATTCTAGTATATTGATCTACAGGTATTACTCTTAAAACTGACATAAAAACAAAAAATATCTCCCCTATATAATATAAGAAAGTTAGATAACTACTTAATTATTTATTTTTGTACCGCTAAGATCACATGCCGCACAAATATGGTTCTCTAAATCTACATCTAAACAACGCATTTCTTCGCCAAATAATTCTTTTTCTGAGTAAACATCTGTCCAAGTAAGTATAATCTCTTTATTAGTTAATAAAAAAGATCTAGATTCCGCATCTTTATACATAGACATCAACTCACTTAGAATATTTCTACCTTTATTTTTATCGGTCCGAGAAACGCTTATCTTATCCTTAGTTTGCTGAGATCTCTCTATACCAACTAATGATTCACTTATCTTTTTACGTACTTCTTTAGTGTGGAGCTTTCCTAAACGATATACCCTTATCTTTTCTTTAGAAGATTCAGATAGTTTATACCCTTTGGGGCGCCCACCTTTATTTGGGGCATCTTTCAATATTGATTACCACTCGAATAAGTCTCCGTCTTCCGACACAATATCATTGATTGAACAGCTCACCAACACCGTGCGATTAAATATGCCTATTTCTACATAGTATCGCTCTCCATCTATCTTTTTGATTACACCCTTAAAATTAATAAAATGCCCATTAACTATAAGAATTTTATCATCAACGTTAAATACACGTTTACTAGTAAACTCTTTGTTGTTTTCTCGTTTCTTTATGGACTCAATTCTGTCTACATCTTCCTGAGTAGACAAACCTAAATACGAGGTAATAAAAGGATGCTTTTTAATTCTCTGAAATGTATCTTCAGATGGAGAGTACTTTAAAAATACATAACCAGAAAATAAAGGAACATCTCTAACAACTATCTTTCCATACACACTGCGCTCTTTCTGAACAACAGGGTAATACACATCTACTACTTCGGGCACTTCATACGCTAGGTATTCTTTTACTTTATTAAACTTTCCGCTCTTTACAACCCAACAAAACCATTTAGGATCCTGTTGTTTTTGCATTTCCATTAATCACCAACCTTTACTAATACCTTACAACTTGAACAAACTATCATATAAGAAAACTTAGTTCCTAACATTATATTTCCACAATGAGGGCACTCAAACCCTTTCCTAGAGCTAGTTTTTATCTTACTCTTCTTGGGAAACGTGAACGGCAAATTTTTATCGTCAGCTGCCTTACTGCTCTTGTGAACCATATCCCTATACTTACGAGTCCCTTTACTGTGTTCAAGTGGACTTTCATACTCGGCCATACAATAACCTCTTATATTACTTGTAATCTAATACTGCTAGTTCCTTGTGGGCGACCAAGCAAAAAATCAGGAGCGGTAATGATGTCATACCCATGTTGTGCTTGATCATAAAATGTAGTAGTTCCTAAACTATCCCATTTAGCACTATTACCAGTATCGGTAGTTCCTGTAGATGCAGGTTTCCAAATAACAAACCCATCTGTAGAACTTACTCCTTTGACTACAACAAAAATTATAAGTTCTGTTCCAACTAAAGAAACATCAACATAATAAGAAAAAGTAAAAGACATAGTCTGGTTGCCTCGCTCGGCAGCCGAAACAGCTTTCTGTTCCACAAAGGTATTATTAACATATAAAGCCACATAGTACGGGTACTCTGTAGCTTCAACAGTAATATTTATAGTAGTCCCTCCAGTAACATTGCTGCCTGTAGAGGGACTTAATATATTTATAGTTGGGGTATAACTTGTCTGTGGGATTTCAGTAGTAGGAGTCTCAATAGTAACATCCCAATTGGGAACAGTTACAGATACTGATGGGTTATTTGCATCGTAGCCTTCAGCAGGAACTTTTCCTCTATACCAACGTTCTTGGTCTTTAGAAGTCCAGTCTATATTTACTGCTTTTCTATTTCTAGTTATTAAAGGATAGCCAGGTTCTCTCTTTTTAAATCCATCACTATACGCACTAGATTCCGAAAAAGAATGATTCCTGGAATCCTGGGCTGCTTTGGGACGTCTTGCCATACTCTATTCCATTACCTCGCGATAAGGATATAATATTACTCAAAACAGCATCGGCTTTTTCGTATAGTTCTTCCAAAGAACCGTTGTTGTCTATAACAAAATCAAAACCATAAGAATCTAAACTTGTCTCAGATGGGTGTGCACGTTGCTCAGCGCTAATAGAAAAATTAGAAGTATCTCTATTTACCTTAACAACATACCCTTTTTTATTTTTAATGTATTCAGCCTCATTAGGAAAACGACAATCAGGTATAGCTACAATAGTTCCAGAGGGAAACGAAGATATAACACTTCTAAATAAATACTCTACCCACACTTTATCATAAATTTCCCTATTGTTAGTTCCAAACTTCTGCATAATTGTTCTAGGAGTTATTCCACCTAATTCTAAAATAGGTTCCTGCTTTAACTTACCATTTGTGTGTTCTTCCGTAAGACCATATAAATCTTTTACTATTGCTTTTAATTTATATGCAAAAGATACAGGTATTACTCCAAACTTTTCTTTCCAGTGCGCGGCCACGGTATCTTTTCCACAAAACATCTTGTGACCTAAACCTATTACAATTACTTTGTTTTCCATGATCTCCCTTTCTTAAGAGTATCGGATATTGCTTTTAGTTGATTAGTAACTTTATTACTAGATGTAGCTATTCTATTAAATTTTTTTGTTGTGGCGCGGAAGGCATCTACGGTTCTATTTATATTCTGCTCAAGTAAAGAGTTTTCTTTAGTATCTACTAGTTCGATAGTAATAACTGCATCCCTACAACCTAGCTCTTCTCTAGCGTCACACTCAGCACATATATGGTAAGGTTGGGCACAAAAATTTTCTTCTTTTTGCGTCGCCAACCCTTTCCATTTAGTACTTTCAGACATAACTTATTTTTTACCTGTACGGGATCCTTTAGCTTTACTAGAACCGCGCCAGTTACCCGGCGGAAGTGGATCACCAGGTCTAGGATTTTTCTTATCTACTTGTTTTTCAAACTCATTATAACCACCAAAGTAACCAGTATCAGATGCTGTTCCCATACTAGTAACAGCAACAAGTTCCCCATTTTTCATAATATGGTAAATAGCTGCCAATGTAAATCACCTCCAATATTAGTTAGTCGCTGTTGGGGAATCTGCAACATCAGCGGCTGGTGTTACCTCAACATCTCCGACATCCACTTCTATCTCAGCAAGCACTTGAAGGTCGTCTAACTGCTTTAATAAACTTGTTTTAACGTTATCTAGGCTGTAAATATCATTTAAAATACCATTACTAGGCATAGCTGAAATATAGTTCATCTTATCCGAAGGACATAAGTCTGTCTTTAACGCTGTTTGCATTAGCTCTGATAAAAATAAAAGACGATTACTAACCTTGTCTAGTTCTAACTCCACAGAAGAGTAAGACATGTCTGCACCATTAGTCTTTATTCCTACTTCTGCGCACTTGTCTTTTACCACAGAAAGTAATGCATATTTCTCAGCATACAAAGAATTTAATTTTGAAATTGAAGCAGATAGTAACTCCCTTAGTTTGCTTAGTTCTTCTAAAGCTATATCATGTGGGGCTAAAGTATTGTTCAATACAAAATTTTCCGTTACCTTTATCTTAGTAGATATGGAATCAACTAATCTAAGAGCATCTTTTATCTTTATTTTCATAACTAATCTTCTTTCTTCTCCGGGCGTGAAGCTTTAGGATTACTAAATTGGTGTTTTAATTGATCTTTGTATTTAGTAACAATGCTTGTGGCCTCTGTTTCAACATTTCTGGCTCGGTCATTAGCTTCTCGCCGTCTATCATCTATAGTCTTTTCATTCCACTTTTTATCTTCCATTATTTCCTCCAACAGTACTTTTAATATTTTCTACCACAACGAGGACAATACTTAAAACTATTCTTGCGACGTGTGCCACATTGTGGACAGTAATTATACGAATTTTCTGATAAATTAGAATTACTTAATCCTGTAGGACCTACTAATTGCAACTTGATTATAGTAGGAACGCTCTCTAAATCAAAACCTGACGCATAAGTAAACCTCTGATTTGACTTTCCGCCCTCGACGGTAGCTCCAGGAGTACCTATTGTGCAACTTTTAATACTCACATTACCAGTGTCTACAGTATATGCAGGAGTATATGGTTCATAAGAAAGAGTTTGGCTATAAAAATGAGAATACTTATTAAAACTATTATTAAAATCATCATACAAAAAATCAGTCTGTAATACCGGTTCTGTATAAAAATGTCGAGGGGTATAGGATCTTTTCCACAACCTAACTTCTATGCAGCCATTATCCGAGGATGTTGGGTCAGAAACTTTAGAATCATCAAGACTGACAAATTTAAACTTCTTTCCTGAATGTAAAGATGATCCCATGAATCTATCTAAATTCATAGTATTTCCAGCACCTAATACATACGTACCAAGCTGGTTTATATCTGTACCGTCTATAAAAACTGAAAACTGTGCATCAACATTTGTTTTATTCTTAATTCTAATTTTATATTCGCTACTAAATGGCACGGTTACAGTGCCATCCACTTCCCTAAGTGGAGTACCATCCTTAAGAATTGTTACAACAAAACCGTTACTATACATATTTTTCTCCTAACCCCCGCCGAGCATAGGGGCTTTGTGTATTTAAAGCTCGGCATCAATCAAAGTATGACGTTACTTGGGACTCGAACCCAGTTCTCAGCGCCTAACACTCCGTACAACACTGTGTATTACCCATATACGATAACGTAATAAAGTCAGGTGGGTATGTTTTTAACCTATTAAAGTTGAAGTAACCCACCTAGTTAGTAATAAAGTCACACGAGTGATGTCTTATTTCCCGGTATTAGCGGGATCCTAATAGAAGTAACTCATGTAGTTAATAATAAGTCAGACCGGGTTTGCCACTATGGGCGCCAACAAAAAATGGAGGTAACCATTTTTATCTTTTGCAAGATATATGTATAGAAGTAACCGATCTAGTTAATAATAAAGTCGAACGAGAGGTTTGGTTTCAGTATGATTGAAGTATCTCGTTCAGTTAGTAATAAAGTCGGGTGGGATGTTTTCAGTAAAATTGAAGTAACCCACCCAGATATAAACCTACATTTTACGAATTTCGTCGAGTACTGACTCAACTGCAGTCTTACCTTCTTTCACTCCCTGCTCAGCCTTAATAGACATACCAAGTAAGTCATTAGTAAAACCACCCATCAAGCTAACTTTAGGGTTTTTTGGATCAAACTGCTGACCAGTTCCATTAGACCTAACATCAATAGAGTGTACCCAAACATTTGGGTTTACTTCTTTCTTATACTTATCTAAGAAAGTAGTACCTTCAGCTTTACCATACCTACTTTGTCCACTTGGCCATACCTGCATATCAGAAATAACAATTAAGCGATCAGCGTAAATCTTTCTATCTGTTAGATGTTTAAATGCAGTATGAAGTTCCGTACCATGATCAACATCTACACGATTAAGTGTTTCTACCTGACCCATAAAGTGTCCCTTACGAATAGGAACAACCTCTGCTCTAGAGGCCCAAGGAACCATTATGCCAGAAGTCTGAGCACAAAGTAATCCTAAAGCGATTGAAACATCTTTACATGTAAGCTCTGACTTGCCACCACCAACAGTGCTATTCATAGAGGCAGAGAAGTCAGGCATAACAATAGTAATACCTTGAGTGTCCGTAGAATCAACTACCTTAGAAAAGATAGCATCTAAGACTATTTTAACGTCTGCTAATTTATAGTTATCTTCTGGTTGATTAAGCAGATAAGAGTAAGCCCCAACAATCTGGTGAGGATACACCTTATCTACACTAATGCCCGCAGCAGCTTCAACTATTTTATCTACCGGAACCTGTGCCTGAAGCATATTACGAATGTTTCTTAAAAATGCCATACCAGGAACTAACTTCAAAGAAATTAACACTTCCCATACTTCTCTTGTGCTGCCAAATTGTGAAACCAATTGTTCCCACGTAACATTTGCTTGCTTAACTAATTGAGTGCACCTTTCCGCAGAAAACTCAGTACCCTTTAAAGCAAAAAGCTTCTTTCGAGCAGAGGTCATAGGCAAAGCGTCTATATACTTTACACGTTCACTGCGTTTTCCATCCAAATATCCAAAAACAGCATTAATTGTTTTATTAGAACCAAGGAGCTGATTACGGCATAAACGCATAACGTCAATCAAACGCACCTGCTTATTAGCTAACTCATACTTCATAAGCTGATACTCATTAAACTTACTTAGCGCGCGCGCAATACCATCTCGGGCCGCTATAGGCAAAGATCCGTGAGGCAAATCCTCTTGCTCATTAAAATAATTAAGAATAGCTATAAGCTCAGCAGCATCATCAGGTCTAGTAATTACCTTACTGGTATATTCTGCTAACGTAGTAGCATCATAGCTTCCAGAAAGAATTGCTGACACAACAACTAACTGAGGTGTACGCCGTAATAGTTTCTTTTGTCTTAGGTATGCAGCAAGCTGAAGAACAAACTTATCATTATGCTTTCTATCAAGCTGCATTACTTCAATAATATTAGCGACTATTCTCCTAATATCTTCAGAAGCTGTTGTATAGAAAGTGTCACCCGCTAACATTAAGGCTGCCGTATTGAGATACAAATCTAGTCGCTTTATATCTTCATCGGCAGATACTCCTAAATTATGGGAAACTCCGCCTTCATGGGTTAAATTACTAGCTACAGAAGGACTAAGTCTAGCCCTTCTATTTGTTTTATTAAAGTGCATTGGTTACCTCCAAAGAACATAAAACATAAATCTGGGGATATTTTCCCCTGTAATCCTTGTGCCCCCTCCGAAAAGGGGGCTTGGTTGTTTCCTAGCTTAACCTTACTTTCCAGGAACAGGACCATTTCCAAGTGGAAGTTCGGCAGAACGACCTTGCTGCGCGTTATTTGAACGCACACCTTGGCCATCCTTCCATCCACCATTCCATGGCATAGTCGAGCCTGCGGGCGCTGCGCCACTGTTCGGATACATCTTAGTATCAGGGCCTGCGCCCTGAGCCTTGATTATCGGAACATCTGTTTCCTGGTCTAATTTCGTTACGGTCAGAGCATCGGATTTAAGCACTACCATACTCATTACTGCATACCTCCTATGTTGTAGAAAGAGTGCATAGAACTTGGCTAGTTACCGTTTCCGGTCCCAGCCCATCTCTGGGCTGATCATCAAAATTACTTTCTAATAAGCCTTTTAATTTCTTTACTATCAGTATCAGGCGACTCCCCTGTAACTACTACATTCACAGCCTGAAACCCATTAGCTCCGCTAATAACATCAAAAGTAACAAGCTGTCCCCTCTTCAACTTTTTAAACCCATCGCCACTAATTCCAGAAAAGTATACAAACACTTCATTCTTTCCTAACTCTGGAATATCCTCATCGGTCATTATAAAACCATAACTACCTTTAAACCACTTTACACATCCATTATAAGACATAAATACCTACCTAAAATAAAAATATCCTCGACTAATGCCGAGTACACCAAATAATAACTACTAACTATAATATAACATAAAAAAATCAGTATGTCAATAGTTAAAACAAATTATTTTACAATTTAGTAATAATTTCTGGTCCATTAGAACTTAAATACACTGTGTGCTCGAAATGCGCTGTTAAAATGTGAGGTTCCGTTCTATAAGTCCAATTGTTATTATCTAAACTAAGTGTATAATGTGAAGTTGCCCCTATAGGCTCTATCGCAAGAAACATACCTTCTACCAAAACATGCCCTGACTCCGGTGGACCAAAATTAAGCACCTGAGGCTGCTCGTGAAGCTTACGTCCTACCGCATGTCCTGTAAATTGAGTTACAGGGACAAATCCAGCCCCATGTAGGTAAGACTGTATAATATAGGAAATGTTCCCAGTTGTTCTACCTATTTGAGCAGAAGGAATAGAATTATACAAAGCACCACTTACTGCCCTTAATATACGTTCTTTTTTTTGATCTATCTTTCCCACGGGCACGGTAATACACGCATCAGCGTGCCACCCCCGATAGGATACGGCAAAATCTATACTAATAATGCTGCCTTCTTTTAATATAGTACTATAAGAAGGTATACCATGAACTACTTCAGTATCAACAGAAGTACACACATACTCCGGGTAACCTTTGTACCCTAGAAAAGAAGACTCTATATGTTTAGTATTAGCTACTATATCTTTAGCTAAAGCATTAATGTGCCCAGTGGTATTACCGGGCACTGCAATTTCAGTAAACCTATTTAGAGCATCGGCAACTATCTTGCCGGCCTCTTTTATACACTTAACTTTTTCCTTATTCACAAGACGCCAACTTATTTTTTTTTAATTCTATAATTTTAGTTGCTTTCTCTTTTTTACGATCTAAATAAATAGAAGAATTTTCATATAAAACATTACAAACACTAGAAGATATTCCCAACCCCCCATAAGCTATTCTATATATATTTACAGCTGGAACAACTAAGGTTTTTGAAACAACTCCTTGGCTAGTTATAAACTTTTTAAAACCATCCACAATAAATTTATTGCCGCAAAGACCAACAACCGTTGAATATGTTCCCTTAAGGTTGTTATAATTAAAACTTACCCAACCATCACCATCCACTACTCCTCTCCAATAATGTCTTTCAAGATTTTTTGGTACTTTTTTACAAGGGGTAACACTAAAAGTTTTATTAGGAACGACTCCCAGATTAATAAGGGAATTAACGAGATCAACAGATTTTATACTCAATCTAGAGCTATGTGTTAACTTCTTATTATTAAAGTGAGAAACAAAAACATAGTCTTTTATTTTATAATCAGAACTAATACACTTATTAAACTTTATCAAATGTTCCTTATCAGCGCTCTTTAAACTTAACCCTAAATGACCGCTCCTTTGTACACTGCCATCAGCAGTAATAAACCCAAGCCAGTAAGCTTTTTCTTCTGTATCTATTGTATTAAAATAATCTACATTAATTTTATTTTTTCTGTGTGTTTTTTTATTATCTCTTGGTATTATTCCATGCTTGAGTAGTATTCTAGATACGGTAGCAATAGAGCATCCTACTATTGTAGCAACCTCTTTAAGGTTCATGCCTGATAAATAAAGATTTTTTATTTTAATAAAATCTTTTTCCCAAATAACTAAATTTCTTCTTTTAATGTTGTTTCTTTTAAGTATGCTTAATATTCCACTTTCTGTATAACCAAAAGCAGTCGCAACACTTCTGGCTGTCATCCCACTTAAATAAGCATCTACTATAGAACAGACAACTTCAGCTGTTAGTAACCTACTTTTCATATTTATGTAGTTTTTTCTTTATCTGAAACTCCAACAGTATTATTAGTCTTATCATAACTACTTAAAGTGTCATTACTCTTATAAGGATCAATAAAACCCACTAAAGATGAGGAAGAAAGTGGTCTATATCCTTCCTTAACAGAATCACTTTCATTACCAGAAATAGTAAAAACACCAATAATTTTACCAAAAGCATCCCTCTTAATACCAGAAACCAATCCAGTATGCCCTTTGCCACCGCCATGATCAATAGAATAAATATCCCCTAGCTCTGGGTCTGCTTTGCCTTTTTCTTTCCAAATTCCTAACTTCTTAGCAAGGAGTCTATTATTGGCAACGGAGGGCTGAACTGTCCAAGTCTTTGGATCTTTATCTTTATCCCCAACATACACACGCCCAGTAGCCTGTTTAAACACATAATGAGTAAACATAGCACACCAAGCCCAAGCATGTTTATTTGTAAAAGTATCAACAATAGGTCCTGTATTACTTCCCTTTGGTTTCTCTACTACGCCAAGATACTTATAAGCAGTATCTAAAACCATCTTGCGTTCACTAGAACTTGGAACAACTACTACAGCATCAGGATTGGCTTTAATTTCAGGAGCATCAGAATATTTACTATAAAGTGCCCACCACGTTTTAGGTCCTACAATACCATCAGGCTCTAAAAAATTACCATCCCAATCAACATGCCCGCATTGAAAATCCTTTACGGCATCAAAAACCCACTTACCAAAATCACCATCAACCCAAGTAAGTATAGCTTTTGGGTCATCTCTTTTAACCCCTTGAGCGTCTACAGAATCCCAAAAATCATTATCATCATTAACGCATCCTGAATTAAAAAGCTCTAATTGAAGTCTAGTAACAAAGTATATCTCTCTAGAAATATCCTTAGAATTAGTATTTTTTATACCAGCGCCCAGAACAAGCTCTGGAAAATCTATAACCATCTCTTTTAATGTTTCGTTCTTAATCATGCTATCCTCCTACTTGAGCCCATACTTCCTTATAACCTTCTCAGGTAACAGCCTACGGATCTCATCAAAGGACCTAGATCCTCTTTTTATTGGTCCCCAATTCTGTATTTTACCTATATCTATATTATACATTCTACATAGTTCTTTTATACTTATAGTTGGAACATCCTTATCAGCATACCCCATACGCTTTAGAGCTAAAAATCTATGGGTGCCGCTAAGCAAATTACCACCAGAACCCACAACAAGTGGTACGCCCATCCAACCACGCTTAGAAAGTATACCAACAAATTCATCAATCTTTACTTCGTTGTTTGTGCTGTGGGGTTGTTTTAATTCATGCTCTATAGCAGAAGTCTTTGCATATATAGCATCAAATACAGCAACAATACCTTTACCTGTGTTACGTATATCCTCTAGTATAGAAGTAATCATAAGGGCACCTTATACTAAACTATCACGAACACGAACTATTGCAGCAAGAATATCTTTCAAAATCTGATTAACTTCTACCTGAAGCTTATTAGTATTATCCACTTCGGCTTTAAGTGCATTCAACAAAGACCCACTAGCAGCAGAATGAGAAGTTAGATATTCCACAGACTTTGTCTGGAGTTCTGCAGCATGCTTATTTAGAAACTCCTCTAATTTTACACTAAGCGCTTGCTCCGCTTCTCTCATTACTTCTTTTACACTCAGACCCGTTTTAGACGCTACATCTACAGCAATCTCAGGGATCCCAGTAATGGTCATAAGGTCCACAGGATCAAGCTTCATAGCCTCTCCTTGAACCAACTCAACAGTGGCTTTCTTTCTAACTAAATAAGTAATACCACTAAAAGCAGACATCGAAACAAAAACAGTTAAAGCAATCAATAAATAATCATGTAAAGTTAACATATCAGTTCTCCTTATAATCCTTCTAGAGCATAGAACAAGCAACCCTTGGCCACTGCAGTAAGTGGATCGGAAGCGGGTCTAATCTCTTTTATATTTATAGGCAACGCAACTTTGGCGATGCACTCATTAAACCTATCAATAAACCCTTGTGGTTTAGAAGTTCCACCAGACACAATTACAGTTAGTGGATTCTTAAATACAGGCATTTCCCTTCTATCAACCAAACGCTTAAATTCATACTCTATTTGTTGGAGAATATATGTAATAAGGTCTGAGTAGTGAATAGAAATAGCTTCCTGAATAGACCCACTTGGTGCGTTGAGGCTAAAATCAGGACTCTCTTTTTCTGCCTGAGCAAGCTCTGGAGTAACATCTACAGACCGAGCAACCTCGTTATCAATAAAGTCTCCACCGTGTGCAACACTAAACTTTATAATTGGGTCTCCAGAACTAGCGACACACACATTAACCATGCCGGCTCCAAAAGAAAGAGTGATACCTGTAAGCCCTTCACCCATAAGCTCTGCATAAACAATTGCTTCCGCCTCATTAAGAGGTATAGGTTCAAAACCTAACTCCTGAAGCAAGAAATTATTAATAACCGTAGTATGGTAAGTAATATTAAAATCTGAATCTACGGGCTTAGCTGGCACAGAATAAACACACTTTTCTCCAGGAACTCTGGCAGTCCCTACTAAGTTCGCAATAATTCTCTTTAACATAGGAAGAGCATACTTTTCTTTTGGGGAAATAACCCCTCTAGATAGAGGACGCCTTACACTTTCGCGGCGCTCATTCGCCATTGTAATAGCACCAGCACCTGTAATAACAAATTCATCTCCATCGTAAGCGTAATCAAAACCCCGTTCATCTAATCCTTTTTGAATAAACTTAGCATTAATCTTAGATACAGGCTTAAGTGTATAAAATGCATCTCTATAAGACTTATACATAATCTCGCTGCTATCATTTAGTCGCGCGGAGACCAAAAAAGCTGTACCTACATCTAACCCTGTACCATAAATATTTTTTGTATTTTCCATCTTTTCCCTTCCTTGTGTAGAACTGCTATCATCCTTTTCAGGTTTATCAACTATAGACTGTTCCTGTTCTGTCACTATAACTTCTTGTATTAATAGACTACTAGGATCCTCTTTAATGCTTTCTACTGGAGAAACTAACCCACTTGCATCTACTACTATTTTACCTTTTTCTACCCGCGCGGACACACCCGTGCTACGAAGCTTATTAAAGCGTTCGTCTTTGCCCGAGTGCATTACTTTTTACCAAGCTTTAAATTCTTAAGCATATCTAACTGATTAGATACGCTTTCAACTTGGGTTGAGCCTTCTGCCATTTTTATATCAGCAGTTCCTTCTTTATAAGAAAAAACATCAGCTACAGAAGACTTTATAGTAGGCCTTGGTGCTTCCTCTTTATCTAAAACTGCTTCTTTAATGACAACTTTAGCTGAAATGGGTTTCACGGCCTGAGATTGCACAGGAGAAATCTTAGATACTTCATCCCTTAATGTTGCTAAAATATCTTTTTTCATCTCGTCTATCATGCTTCTAACACTATCGTTACCAGCTACAGTTACTTCTTTTCGTTGAGTAGCCCTACGCACATACTTAACTTGTTCAGGAGAAACTCTAGCTAAATTAGCGATCTCCTCATCAGTCATGTCTATTCCCTTGCTCTCTAAAGTGTGAACTATTTTTAATATAGCCTCCATTTGAGCCTTTAATTGCTGCGTATTGTAATTATGTATTTCTAGGTCTCTTACACCACGTCTTGTTTGCATATTACCCCACCGGAGTGGTTATTTTGGTAGCTTCGGTAATGCCCTTATTATAACTCTCAACAAGTGCCTCCTCAATCTCCTTTTCTGCTTTACGTTTGCCAATGCTTAAATCATATACTTTAGACGCACTAAGCCACGACGCAACCGCAGTAAAAACACACTCAATAATAAACTTAATAGATCCTAATAAAGTAAGAGCTTTAAAAGTAGATTCGTCCATATTGTATAAAGTTACAGCGGCTGTACCAACTAAAGCAATAATAAGAGCAATAACTTCATGAAACTTATAATACTTTCTAAAAGGTTTTAACACCTGCGTAATTACAAGTACAAGAGGAACCACACCCGCTTGTTCCAATATCATTTTTGCTTACCTCACTGTATAAATTTGCCATATAATCTTTAATAGCACTAACTACGGGATCCTTGCGAGCACACTGCTTACACTTTAACAGGAGCTGCTCTACCTTTTCTTTTTCCTTTAAAAAAGAAAGAACTGCATCAAAAGTAGCATAATGCTGGTATACTTCCGCTAGAAGCCAGCCAGGTATACTTTCCACTGCGTAGGAAGTAACCATTAAAATAGGTATTCCCACCGTATAGGACAAAGAAGCCTCACTAAGAGTACCAGCACCTTTGCGAGCAGACTCATCATAGAGAAGTATCATTAAATCTGATTGAAGAATATCCATATAATCTTCTTTTATAATGTTCTTACGTGTAATGTCTTTGTATCTGTCCAAATTACTTAATTTAAGGGCATTAAACTCCGCAATAGATAGCCCCTCCAGCTTACTATCGTTATGCGCTGCGGGATCAAAAACTTTATACCCACTAGATTCAAGTACGGGAGTAATAAATTGCCTCCACCCAACACCTAAATCATTTTTGTATTCCATCCCGCCAGACAGATACACCGAAAACTGCTTCATTCCTTACTCCTTTATTTCCAAACCATCCAAATATTAACTTTATCAGATCGTCTTCTGATACGGAAGACTCTCCTCTATATTTAGATTCTAATTTTAATTTAACCCACCTAATAAAATACAAATTACTTTTTAACTGTTCAAAACTATTTTTTATTGCATAAGCTCTATAAGATTTATAAGCAAACTTATTAAGTTTTAACTTAGTAATAATTTCATCATCACTCTCTCTAGCAGCAAGTAAACTTTTTATACGAAGCGCCAGGTACATATGCCTAAACAAAAGGCCTATAAGCTGTTCTATAGATTCTAATTCTTCTCTAAACGTTAAATAATTACTCGTTATATATCTAATGTCGCCATCAACTATTTTATCTATAAAAACAAAAATACTAGTATTTTTTACAATAAACTCTTTTGTTTCGGCTACCTTAGACAGCTCTTTATAAAATACAGTTCGCTTATCTAAAGTAGAAAAAGACAAAACAAAATCATCCTCTGTATATTTACTAAGAGTTTTTACCCATAGGTGCTTATCTGTAAGACCATAAAGAATAAATAAACGACGCCCTGTACTAAATAGTGGTTTTGTTTCAGCAGCACTAAAAATAGAACCAATATCTTTATACTCAGAATAAACAATAATATTATTCTTAGTATACTTACTCTTTAGTTTAAACACAAAATCATATATAGCTTTATGGTCGTCTCCAACTAAAGCATGTATCATGAAAACGATTCCAATATACCTGCTAAGAAAACATTCTTATCGTTTCTGTAATTTAGATCTTGTTCTAATTTAAATAGTTTAAAGAAAAGATCTAACCCTTTAATAGTTCCAGATAAGCAAATATCTTTTCTAGCTGTTATAAAATCGCCAAACATATCAGTGAGTTCCTTACTGTCAGTTAGGCTGTGTACCATAAGATCGGAGGCAAATACCATTAAAAACTTACATATCCTAGCAAAATCAAAACCACTAGATACTGCTTGCTCTACTAGTGTAATTAAAGTAAAGTAATCTGAAGTAAGAACTGCAGTAATAAGGGATATAATAAAGTTTTTATTCTCTAACCCAAGAAACTCGGCTGCATTATCTTCTCCAACAGTTAGAATCCTTTCGTAAAGCATCATTGCTTCTCTAACGCTGCCGTCGGCATGTGAAACAACCATATCAGCTACATTTTCAGTGGCGCCGAGGCCAAGCAAATGTTTCTTTATATCTGCAGAAGAAACAGATCTAAAAATAAGAGTATGGCATCTAGATTTTATCGTATCTGGAATTTTTCCATACTCTGTAGTTACTAAAACAAAGTAAACATCCTTTGGAGGTTCTTCTATGGTCTTAAGTAGCGCATTCCATGCATTACGTGAGATCATATGGCACTCATCTATAATGTATACCTTAGACCTTCCAACAACAGGATTATAAGATACAGAGTCTGTAATTTTACGAATGTCATCAACGCCAGTATTAGATGCAGCATCTAACTCCACAACATCTATAAAATTACCATCGGTAATACCGACACAAGAAGCACATTTGCCGCAAGTATCCCCGGTAACTGGGTCTAAAGTACAGTTAACCATCTTAGCAAAAATACGAGCGGTGGTTGTTTTACCAGTGCCTCGTGTTCCTGTAAAAATAAATGCTTGTGGGATATGCCCGCCAGAACTAAAAAATTTAAGAAGCTGAAGGGTAACACCCCTTTGTCCTATAACATCTTTTAAATTCTGCGGTCTATATTTTAACGCCAAACTAGTGCTCATAAGTAAATCCTTTGCGTTAGGGTTATTCGTCTGTATCTTCTTGCTCTGGCAATTCTATGTCATAGGATGCAATTTTCCACTCTTTAGCTAACTGGTCCCTGCATAGATCTTTATCGCATGTATCACAATGATACCATTTAAGCCCAAAAGAAATGCCACCATAGGTGTGCTTTATTTTATGCATCGTCTCATTAGTGCACAAAGGGCACTTTACACCAACAATATGCTCACTCATTGGTTTTTTCCTTTACCTCTTTTTCAGCCTCTTCCCATAATACTTTTGTTAAAAAATTCGCCATCCTTTTAGCAAACTTTTTAGGTCTAAGTAATTTATGTGGAGTAACTTCATTAAAAGCTTCATGGACAAATCGTCCAAAATTCTCCTCTGTAAATCTTTTTGCTATATCTGGACCATACTTTGCTAGCAACCTCTCTCTAACAGTTTTCTCTAAGTCTTCGGATAGCGACGTTTCAAATATAATCTTTGCTTTCATTCTATTGCCTATTCCTTTCTATTATGCACAAATATCGGTGCTTACACCCAAACGGGTAGCACCGTGTATAACAAACTCTTTTGCTTGTTCTAAAGTCTTTATGCCCCCAGAGGCTTTTATACCAATATCAATATTATTACCAAGAGCAGAATGAATAATATCTGTATCCTCTAAAGAAGCTCCTCTTGGTCCAAACCCTGTACATGTTTTTATAAACAGCTGACTTACGCGCTTATACTTATGTAAATTAGAAAAATAGTATTTCTTTATAAAAGTTACTATTTCATACAATTCATCCGAGGTATAATTGCCTGTTTCAAGTATTAACTTCAAAACTATGGGTCTCGTAATAGCACGGCAGTCTTTAGAAGTTTTAACCTTGTCTACTGTAGCAAATAAAACGTTCAATTCGTTGGCTACCATATCAAAGCGCTTAGTCTTTAAAAAAAACAAATTAAGGACTATATCTAATTCTGACGCGCCGGCGGCTAATAAAGTTGCAATTTCTAATGCCTTTACCTCTACCATCGAGGAACCTAAAGGAAACCCAACTACAGAGCATGCAACTAAATCTGGAAAAAAATTATACAAATAATTTAAAAAACTGCTACTAATACAAACAGTTTTATAGTTACGCATTCTTGCTATACTACAAAACTCATTAACTTGTTCCACTGTTGCCAGTGGATTTAATAAAGTATAATCTACTATACTACTTATTTCTGTTATTTTAGGGTTCACCTACTAAGCCCCTTTTCTGTATTTCTTCCCAAAGTAATAACCCTAATTCATTATAAAATTTAAGTAAAAACTCATTAGACCAAAACCCAACAAAATAGATAGAACTGTCTATTCTAAAAACAGGTCCAACTACTTCATGAACATGGGTCTCCACTTCTAAAGGAGAATCAGGATTTTGGTTAAAAGAACTATTTTGTCGATTTTTTAATAGATCAAATAATTCTTTAGCGGATGTAACTTCTGGAATAGGCATTACTTTTTAGTAAGTGTTTCCACGTTCTTATAGATATTTAAAACTTCAAAATAAATCTTAGTTGCATCCCCTAAGATCATAATTACAGAACTAAGGGCGGCAGAAACCTTATTCCACGCATCTTGAGTATTAGCTTCATTCCCAGCCTTGACTGCTTCCTCATAGGAAGCCATTGCCTCTTGATAAGTAGTAATTGCAGCATTAAGTACCTCTAAGGACCTAACAATAGAAGGATCCAGAACCTCATTAAAGTTCTTACAATCATTCTCATGCAATAGTTTAGAATCACATGCTATTACAATTTGCTCACTAATCTTGGGGTATTCAGCCTGAACGTTATTAACAAACTTTTTGGCATCATCCACATAGCGCTTGCTGTCCTGAACTGCAGACGGAGGACATCCAAGCATAAAAACAGAAGCCAATAGAATAAGAACTATAGATAAGCGTTTTAACATATATCACCTCTTTTACTATAAATAAAAATGCCACTTTCCCCACCAAAAGTAGCTCTGGGCACATCCCTATATCAATCAGCGCCCGCCCTGAAAATATTCTGTTTTAACTACAAAGCTTACTTATTAAGCTTAGTTACGGCATAAACCGTATGGCCTGCTCTAGCGCTCTTCCATGTAATCCTAGAAACATAGGATTCCGGACGAAGAGTATTAATTACGCTAGTCTTAATGCTCTTGTTAGGCTCAGTAGAAGTATAAACAACTACATTACCCTTACTAGTGTATCTTGCGTCTCTAATCGACGTAATACCCAGACTAAGCACCTTGCTAACCTTTTCTCTGTGTGTGTTCTCCATAGTAGTTCTCCTTTCTGTAGAGTATACCTGTTTTATCAGATAGTTATATGTTTACAGTTACAATGTTGTTATTCTCAACAACACACTCTATTATTTCTTCCGCTTCGCCTTCAAAACCACTCTGTTCACCTATCCTAAGAATCTGGTTAAGAAGTCTTCGCGAGTGATTATCTGCACTATATGTTTTATAAAGTAAAGAAGCCCATTGAATATTATCTACTTTAAAAAGTCTATAATCATTACGAAGCCTACAATAAGCAAAAACCATATCATAATCCTGATTGCAGGTATATAAACACAACGGCTCAATATCCCTTAGAGTAATATTATCCTGTATGTCAAGGTATTCTATACGCAAAACTCTAAGATCCTCTAAGGATCTAACTATCCTATCTTCAGTTGTCCATGATTTAATTCTCATTTTTAATCCTTTCTATTTCTTTCTAATTATAATATAACACAAAAAAATCAAAATGTCAATAGATCAATAAACTTTTTTTACAATTATATTGATTTTTTTACAAGATTTACAATAAGAAATAGCCACTTCTTTAATTATATACCCATCAGGACGACTCATAACGAGAAACTTTTTACCACAGCACTCAAAAATCTTATTTTGTGAAAGCTGCAAGACAGGATTTTGACATTCCGGGCATATAAGTTTAGGAAAAATAGTTACATTAACGGCCAAGTTCCACCTGCTTTCTTTCGTGTATTCATCTTCTACTCCACCTCCCATGGAAATACGACGTATCTATCGTCGTATAATTCTTTATCAAAATAAGATACTACATCTTCATAATCATTGGTTACATTTACCCTAACTATAGGGCACATAACATTTACATTACTAGTAAAAACACTACAATCCTTTAAACACCTATTTATAGTTTCTCCTGTATCAAATATATCATCTACAACCAAGATCTTAGTCTTATCTGGAACTGGAGGAAATGCTTGCGATACTATAACTGGAATACCTGTGGAGTGACTAAGCATAATAGCAGGGATCAACCCACCACGAGGAATGCCATAAATAAGCTTATAGCCTTTAATACGTATTTCAGGGGTTATACTTTGAATAAACGTATATAAATCTTCAAATTTATAATAAAACTTATTTCTTAACTTGTTTTTCATCCTCTATACTTTCTATTCCAAATAGTGCATAATGATCCTTAGCAAAAGACTTATCCTCTTTTGGTGGCAACATTGATGTAAGAAATATTTTTACCATTTGTTTTTCTGGATCGTATGTAACCCCAGTAATTACAGACTTATCTTCCTGCATAGATATACCGTGGGTTGACATAAAGTCTATAAGTTGAGCTAAATCCATATGGACATATCCGGCCCACTTACCAAACTTTTGTGGAGAAGCCATATACTACATCTCTACTTTAATTAATTCACAAATAACAAAACCGGACGCTCCTTCTTCAGAAGTGGCTCCGGTAAGCTGTTCTCTTCGTAAAAACAAACACTCTTTACAATCATCAACAGGAAGTAACTCCCCATTATCGGGGCAAACAACTCTCCCATGTGATACCTCTAATCTTTTAGCTGGCATTCTAATAATAGGCATTAGCTAACCTTCCTTGCAGACCTAATCAATAACTTTACCGTTTCTCCTAAAATAAAACCTTTTAGTTTTAATTCCTTAGTAGGTAAAGGATCAAACTGTAAATACCACTTTCCATCTGGATCTTCTTGAATAGTTGCCTCAATTGTATGATCTATAAGCACCTTATTTGGCGCTGTTCCGTGTCCTGGAGACATTATAACTCTATCTCCATTATCTATTGTTATTGCCAATTACTTTCTCCTTAATTTACGACGTTCGTTATAGAAATCTCTCAAGTTAGCTAAATAAATCTTTACTTCTTTACTTTCTGATTTTTCTATAACCCTACTTACTATACCATTAAACTCATTCCATTGTACATCACTTGCACACCTAGCAAGTAAACTATTATAAGTAATAATAACATTATCTATATCAATGCCCCCAGCTTTAAGTGCGTTCATTACTTTTTTATACTTATATAAAAAAAGAAAAACAAGTACTAATGCGACACTTATTATAGTAAGTAATAACATTTAAGCTCCTACATATAATATAACATAAAAATACTAAAATGTCAATAGCCCTCTTTAATTATATTATAATAATATAAAACTGCTTTATTTTTATTTCTCTTGCTCGCGCGCGCGAAGAAGAATGATAATTACTACTATTATAAATGTAGGCGGATGGACTTGAACCAACGATCTTTTGATTATCAATCAAATGTTCTACCACTGAACTACGCCTACAACGAAGCTAAGGGGATTTGAACCCCTGATTTTTTGCTTGACAAGCAAACGCCTTAGGCCACTAGGCTATAGCTCCATTTTTAGATCTACAAGAAATACCATTAGGTATAAGTAATACTACAGGGGTATTGTCCTCTCGCTTAATAGCAGATATTACATTGACAGTACTCTTCCCCATTCTAAGATTAAATTCTATAGGCACTGAAGCTTCTATATTAAGAATACGGGTACCATTAATATAAACACCCCCTTCTTTTACTTTACGTTTAGCCTCACTTCTAGAAACACACAAACCTGATATAAGTAATAAATCTATAATTGGCCAAACTACAATATCAACGTCTTCTTCTTTAATATCTGTTATAATTATACTAGATTCAGCAATGCCGATATCCCCACTTTTACCCACGTTACTCTCCTTTCTTAGAACGCCACAAAGTTAAACTGAAAATTTTTAGCTTTGAAGCTAATGCCCTACTAATTTAAGAACAATATAAAAAGCCCCTTGACGGATTCCAACCGTCCCTAATAGCTTGGAAGGCTAGTGTGCTAGCGCTACACCAAAGAGGCAAATAAGGGCTATACATATATACTTACGTCTCGTAATAGGATTTCGAACCTGACCTTGCTGCAGTCCACCCACAGTTTTTATGTACTGCGGATACTACAAAGAACCCTTAATGGTGAAGGTAGGATTTGCACCTACGAAGACTTGCGCCGCCGAATTTACAGTCCGGACCCGTTGACTACTTGGGTAACTTCACCTGACTATATAATAGTCTTCTACTTCCTGTTTCATGTTTTTATCATTCTCCATTTATGGACCTATGGCAAGCTTTACATAGTGTCAACCCGTTACTAAGATCCCATAACTCTTGACACTCTAAAGCTTTATCCAAACTATCTATGGCATACTTGTCTATTATTTTATAGAATGGGCTTATATGGTGTGCCGTAAGGTTTCCTTTCTTCTCTAGCCCGCACTCTTGGCAAGTATGCCCGTCTCGCTTATAAACTCTACTTTTCCATTCCTTATATTTTGGTAGTTTTCTTATCTCATCTTTTAGAGTGCCTGTAACCAGGTATACACCTCCAAATAAATAATAAAAATAAAAACTCTATATGTCTTCTCCGAACTCATTGAGTTCTTCTTTATACTCTAATTTATTTATCAGTTCTCCTCTAGTTTCCTCATCAAAATATTTCCTAGGGTTACCACAAGCGTAGCAACTACATACTTTAAGATGGTCAGCTGCTTTATAAGCTTCCTCCCAATCCGGGTAAATACGTAGAGCTTTTTGTTTCTTTATATCCGCTTTGTGTCTACGAACAGACCTCTTTATGCGCCTACCAAATTTCTGCATCTTTTGGTAACCCCATACGTATAACATTATCAATATTTATAAGTATCTGTGTTTCTTCTTTTTGATCATAAGCAACAAAAAAGTGAGAATCCCTTATTTGCCTCAAAGATACAGGAGAATCTAAAACATATACTGCCTCAGAACCATCGACAAACATAAACCAAACACTGGTTTTTTTATTACAGGACTTATCGGAATCTTTAACCTTCTCCTTCCTCATAGTCCCTCCGAGATATATTATTATATTTCTCTTCTATTTTTCTTTTTAGCTCGTTTAATAGCGTCTTGTTTTTCTCTACGTTTCTTAACACTAGGCTTTTCATAGTACTGACGAGTTCTGTACTCGTTAATAATACCTTCTTTTTCTACCTTGCGTTTAAACAACTTTAACACAAACTCGAAATCGTCGCCTTCTCTTACGTATACTTGTACCAAACTTAATCACCTTTCTTTCTTGCCTTTTTAGTTTCTGGCTTTACGTCCTCTACCGCTTCTGTAAATTCTTCTACAGAAGCTACAACATAATTTGGATACTCTTTAGTACACTTCTCTAAAGCATCCCCCTTGGTTTCAGCAGATACAAGACCTATTACCTTTAAAGGTAACTTATCCTCACCTCTTTTCTTTCTTTTATCTATTTTTTCTGTTAATTCAATTCTAAAGTATCTTCTATCTGCCATGTTAAATTTCCTTATTATTTTCACAGTGTAATATATCTAAAGGGATGCTATCTGATGCAAATAACAAATCTAAAATCTCTGCAGGAGATAGAATGCCCACGTACTTGCGACAAGCAAGAAATACAGCAAAAACCCGTAATACTCTTTCTTCATTTAGTCCCTCAAAATTAGCATCTAAGCTTATCATAACATTTTTTACAGTAGAACTCAGCATTATCATCATCAACTCTAATGGCCACTGCTACTGTTTTACCCATATTCATAATTATATCAAATTCACTAAATACTTTAGATATTATATTATCACAAAAATTACATTTAGGAATATATCCCTCTTCTTCATAAGCAAGTAATAGTTTAAAATCAATATTTTTAAGATTAATACTATCGTTAGACACTTTTTCTTGGTTCATTGTTCCTCCTGCTACTAAATCTTTCATTTATAAAAGGTTCATACCAGCGAGTTTTAAAGAACTTGCCTTTCATTATATTAGAACAACCATTACAGGTATAAAATAGGATACCACCCATCTCCCCATGTAACTTTCCTACAACATCTCCTACTTTAAATACAACAACAGAGCCACAACGAGCACAAACTCCAAGTTCTAAGCTCTTATCAAAAATATTTCTTACAAGAACGGAACTATATTTATTTTCTTCGTACTGATGCTTGTCTTTCATAAGAGTACTCCCTTTTATAAAAGTCTTTTGGAATTTGATCATATACAAGACCAGATAAATGCTTAGAGAGTGTTACTAAAATAATATCTAGCATAGTAGGCTCATATACAAACCTAATATCCCATATAAACTCGCTAAGACCCTCTACTTTAGAGGTTGCACTAATGATACCTGGGATATTTAACAACTCAACAAAGAAATATTCAAAGGATTCTTCCATTGTTTTATTAAATTTTATAGAAATAATATCTCTTTCAGCACTAAGTACAATTAAACCTGGAATATTGTTTATACTATCTACATATTTTTTTAAAGCAAAATCTATTTTAAGTACAGAATCAATAGGACCATCTTCTTTAGAATCTGATTTTTTACTAGAGCCCACAATTTTTTGCGACCTCTTTATTTTTTAAATTAATTGCTCGGCGGTGCTAAATACTTTATAGTAAGCCTTCCATGGTGATCTACTATATCTTTACCACAATGGACACAAGTAATAACTTCAGCATCGCCTTCTAACAATTTTGCAGTATAAACTTCATAGTAGGATGGACCCCCGTCTATAGTACTCATTCTTTTAAACTTATCTTTATAAACTATAAGTTTATGTGTTCTTATATCTTCGGCCATATCTTTACAGCATACTTTTAGATCAGGCTCTATAGTTGCATCTTTTAGATCTACTAACTTACTCATGTATGTTCCTTATATGTAATATAACAAGAAAAATATAAAATGTCAACTACCAAGTATACTTTTTTTTACTATAAATCTAAAATAGGTAACTCTATACCTAACATACCTAGTAGTATTAAATCAGCAGGACTTATTAACTTAATATTACCTTTGTTTATCTTTTCTACTACCTTTTGAGCTAAAGCCCTAGATAGATTTTGCCAAGCTTTAATATTATCATCATGCTCTATCTTAGCGCGCGCGGCTGCAGGAAAATCACCAGTAGCAGTATATTCCTCGTATAACCTTAAAAGAGCATCAGCATCATTCCTATGTTGTCTAATTAAAGCTGCCATATAAGAAAAAGCTGACTTTATATCTGCTTCAAATAATTCATCAATAACTTGCTGTTCTTCTGATAACATTTTTACTCCCTATCTAAGTGTAAACAATCTTCTTCTACATCTAAGGATTCAAAAACCCTATACTCAAAATATTTTTCTATCTCTGTTTTATAAGTATCAAATTTAACGGTTTCCATTCCAAGATCATAAAGTAACCAAGGATAAATATCTTCATAAAAAGGAATAGTAAGGTTATACGTTCTATGGCATGCCTTAAGCATACTAAGAATACCAGCAATGAGTGTAGCTCTTTCTAAATATACACTAGACGCCCCAACTACTGGAAGGATTCCATTTTTAGAAAATACCGTATAAATTTCTCCGAGTTTATTAGTCTCTAAGTTTGATCCAGTTAAAATACGGGCAATCCAATCAAAGTTTTTATGGTAAGATGGTATAAACATCTTTTTGTTTTCAGGGTTATCAAACTCGGAAGCGCCACCAGCAGCTAACATACGTTGATGTACATCTAAAAACCATTGCCCTGAACAAAAATTACACTCGGCCCAAAGCACATCTAACTCTCTACTATTTAAATTATAAAGATCAAAAATATGGTATTTATCCACCATTTAGCCCTCCCCCATCTTTATAATTCAGCCATATTAGACTCAAAATTACTAATTATAACTTCTTTGCCTTTAGCTGCTTTCTCCTGTCCGTAGTTGTTCATACCATATTGAAATTCCCAACTATTTATACTTGCAAAAGAAAACATCTCCCTTACTTCTGGACAATCATCATAAGTAATAAGCCAACGGTGCTTACATGTTTTCATTACATCAGCAAAACGCTCGTGATCAAATGCTTCGTGTAAGTCTCCTTTTTTACCATAGAGCTTAGACGCTGTAAAGTAAGGAGGATCTAGAAATATAAATACATCGTCCCCTTCTCTACTAAGTACCTCCGAAAAATCGGAGTTAGTAATTTCTGTTTTCTTAAGAAGAGGAGATGTTTCTTTTAATCTCTCTATAGAAGACTGAGTAAATCTTTTTTCGTAGGACTCTTGAGAATACCCACCAGACTCTATAGTTCCTGAGAATGTCATCCTATTTAATAGAAAAAAACGAACTGCTCGATCAAGAGGATTCCTATCGGCGGGCGCTAATAAAGAAGTATATAGTTCCTTACCATTAATCTTAGAGTCTTTTACGTTTTGAATTTCACTAATTAAGGCTTCTGGGTTTTCTTTAAGCATAAACCAAAAGAAATAGAGTTCCTTATTCAAATCATTAACCCAAAATTTGGCATTACTTTGTTTTTGTTTTAGTGCTAAATAAACAGACCCGCCGCCAACAAAGGGTTCCCTATATTCAGAAAAAGACGGAACAAACGAAAGGATCATAGGTAGAGCCTTCGCTTTTCCGCCTGGATATCGTAACGGTGTTTTAATCATCTACTTTACTTTCGGTAAAAACTTCTCGTAAACAACTACTTTCTTATTTCGTAAATAACTTAGTTTTGGATCATCAAACTTTAGTTCTTTTATCTGAAACGGTGGCTGTACCCTGCACTTAAATGCATCTCCTTCGGAAGTACAAGTAACAAAAATACACCAAGCTTCTTTATTTAGTAATATGCTATCCATACGTCCATCTTGTATGGCTTGAAACATCCAAGAAGACTCATACTTCGCTGCAGACTCCGCAGTTTGTGTCTTTACAGCAATACCAAGATCCTCGTCTATAAATAAATCAGCTGCCCAAGACTTTTGTCTACCCCTGTATATATTGTAGTCAGGACCTGTAACTTTTTTACCTAATCCCTCTAATACTATTTTAGCAGCCTCTTCTCCAATCTTACTAATAAAATGATCATTAGAGATCTTATCTTTCTTAACTTGGTTACTGTCACTATAGTTAGTAGTACCTGTAACTTTACTAGCAAATTCTCGCGCGCGGGCTATAATAATAGGATCTTTTATAACTACATCTATTATATTCTTATATAAGCGCATACTAGACTTTCTTTTAGACTTTGGCTTAAGGTTTACCAAAGATTTTTCGCCCTTATTTTTTAGTTTTTCCGCCGGTGAAAGGGCATCTTTTTTATTTTTCAATACATGCCTTCTATATCTTTTTCATTTTCAGAAGTGATTACGTGTGCGTTATGTTTTCTCATTTAGGCCACAAACTCCTGCTTAAAAGACTCTAGGGCTTTTAATCCTGTTTCTACATCGTATATCATGGGTACAGTTCTTCTTATCTTTAGAAACATCTTATTGTATACATCAGGAGATCCTTCAGCGTTAAGAATATTAATATGCTCTTCTGCGCACATTCTCCAAGCTATAGATTTAATATCCTCTATTTCTTCTTTGTCTTTCAATAAAGTACCATCTTCAATTAACTTATCCGCCCACTCAACTAATACTTTTTCGTTATCTTCTAATTCTCTCATTTTTGTTCTTCTTTCTTTTTAGGAATCTATTGTTCCTAATGTAGTTATTTTAGACATATAATAAATATAGATGTTCCTATTTTTATTATACGTAATAATTCATGATACTATAGCCATGTTTTTCTTCTTGCCACAAGATCAACTGGTTTATAGCTGCATGAAATGCATTAAAATTCTTTACGTACTCTTCTCGGCGCCATAAAGGGGCATACATAGAATAATCCTTTAACCCTTCAGGAAAATACTTACGTTCGATTATTTTTGCTTCTCTTTCGTACTCTAAATGGATCATGTTAGACATCCAATCAAGTATTTCACTTGGGGTCATTTTATTTTATCCTTAGGGTCTAAAGGTTCAACTGTAAATAAAGATCTAGCTAAGGAAGAATAATCTAATTGATGCATTAGAGGTTTTGTAAAGTCTCTAAACAATTCCTCTCTTTTTTCTGGGGGTAACTCACATATTTTTTTAGCTGCTGCTAACATTTGCTCTTTAGACCAAAAAATAATATCGTCAGCAAACTCTTTACCTAGTTCTTTAAATGAATTTTCTACTACCTTACCTTTTACAAAATCTAAAGAGAAGTCTAAGCACGCGTACTTATCTTTAGTTGGGTCGCGCGCGATAAAATCCATAGTATCTGTGTAGTCAACTTCTTCTAGAGTATATTCTTTGCTCCAACTACAATCAGTATACTTATATTTTTTCCATAATAACACACCGTCATTAGTAATAACGTAATGATAAAGTTCATTCTCAAGATCTTTAGTTTGCCATCCATCTGTTACCTGGTTATAAGGAGCAGGTATTGGATATTCTATATACACTGTATCATACATTCCCATAGTTTATTCCTTTACCCTCAGCTCTTCTTCCTTAAAGTTAATGGTTACATGTAAACCACAATCAAAAGCACAAGACACTTTACCAGTATACTGAGCATCACTCATCTCAGATCTTTGTTTGCATTGAGGACATTGAACAATAACTACTTCTTCATTATTAGCATGTCTGACGTGCCTTAGTTCATATTCTAATCCATTATGTTTAATTACAGATACTCTACTCATTACAACCCTCCTTTAACATTTTAATCTATAGTATTTTTTTTAAATAACCAATCGGTTACTTCTTCTGGATGTGCTATATACTCTTTAAGTATGCCTTCTTCATTTTTGTAAAAAAGAGAAATTCCTACAGCAGTACAAAAAGAGATGTCTTCTTTCTTTAGTTCACATTCCTTCATCAAAAGGGCTGATATTTTATCTTGCAATTCATGCGCAGCTGGAGAAGACAAATAACCAAGTACTTGTATATGAATACCCATTGTTCCTAGTAGTTCATCTTTTAAACTCATTTATGGCCTTCTTATCTTGCTATTAGCATAAACAATAGCGTCTACTTCTTCTGGTAAAATATCATGATATTTATGCATAACTATATGCATAAAGGCGGAGTTGATAGTTCGAGCTCGTTTTTGTTTAACATATCTTTCCGCCTTTCGCATACTTTTTTCGTTTCTCTTCTCGTGCTCTATTAATATTTTTATTAGTCTATCTCTATCCGCTTCGAGCCATAGGCTGTTTCTTTTGTATTTAGTATTCTGCCACACATGCCTAAGTTCGTGCGCTGTTACCCATCGTACTTCATCTCTAGGAATCCCTGGATACTTTCTTATTATTATTCTTCTACCTAATGCGTATCCGGGCTCTTC
>ERZ1292632.718-Hain-H43-01um-R2-718-length-36722-cov-6_pt1 | contig 36722 bp, 44 predicted proteins | sample MGYA00564407_ERZ1292632 | MGnify/ENA primary metagenome ERZ1292632 (study PRJEB36523, sample SAMEA6512637) | groundwater metagenome | collected 2019-01-08 | study: AquaDiva: Metagenomics assemblies of 32 groundwater samples | reverse complement strand
CGAGATAAGATTCTCTCATGGGCTGCATGTGATATCAAAGGAAATGTCTATTTTGAAATCGGAAAAGAAAAAGAGATCCTTCAGAAGTTTGTAAAACTTATAGATTCATACGATATTATAACAGGCTGGAACTCTGAACAATTTGATCTTCCATATATTCAAGCTCGATGTGAAAAATACGGTATTGAATACGATTGGAGAAATATAATTCATTTAGATATGATGCAACGATGCTTTAAAATCTATTCGTATGAAATGGCAAGTATCGGATTGAAGAATTTCAGCCTGAATGAAGTCGCCAGAGTGTTTTTAGATCGAACAAAAGTTGATCATACAGGGTTTAAGATTCATGAACTGTTCAAAAAAGATCAAGAAAAACTCAAAGAATATAATATCAACGATGCGATGCTGCTTAAAGAATTAGATACTAAGTTAGGAATTATAGGTCTGATGATTCAAGAATGCAATTGGACTGGATCATTTCTTAATAAGTTCTATATCGGAGAATTACTTGACAATTATATCTTAAGAGAAGCAAAAAAACAACATATTATTCTAGAGTCTAAACCGTCTGAAAAAACAAAGAATGATCGGAACAATATTAACATTGTCGGGGGATATGTGATGGAGCCAAAAGTAGGGCTTTATCATGATGTGTCGGTCTGCGATTTCAAAGGGCTATACCCATCTATAATCGTCGGCTGGAATATAGGTCTAGATACATTGGATAGAGACCTTAACCGACAGGGGAGGGAGGCCTTAGAAGTCATTCTAGAAGGCAGAAAGATAGAGGAATTGCCTTATTCTGAGTGGAACGAGTTCCTTGTAAAAGAAAAAGCTAGGCTTGACCCAAACAACTTATATTTCCAAACCGCAAGCAATTCGTTCTTTAAACGAGGTTCCCAGAGCTTTATCGGGTCATTAGTTAAACAATTGCTAGCTCAACGAGTTGAATATAAGAAAAAGTTAAAAGTTTTAGAATTTGATACCCCAGAATATAACAACACATATGCAGCAGAACGAGTAGTCAAGGAGATGGCAAATTCGATGTTCGGAATTACATGCGATAAGAATTCAAGATATTTTGATAAAGATGTGTCTGAGGGCATTACATTTACTGGGCAATATCTTAATAAATTAAGCGCTTATATTTCATTAAAATTAGGATTCGACCCGATTTATGGCGACACTGATTCGTTGTTCATAACAAAATGCGAGGAAATGGATAACTCGATTGAGGTCATTAATCATGAATTAAAAACTCAACTTGATGTGCAATTCAAATTAAAGAATAATATAGTTCGTCTTGATTACGAAAAGAAATTCAAAAAATTCATATTGTTAGAAAAGAAACGTTATACAGGAATTCTCTGCATAAAGGATGGAAAAAAGGTCGATAAAATATTTTCAAGAGGAACTGAGGATGTCAGAAAATCGAATATCAAATTAGCCAAGAAATACTTTACTGAACTTTCAAAATTATTGTTTGACAGCGAGTTTAAAGAAAAAGATGCTATAGAATATATAAAGAAATTGCGAAAACACATTCAACATGATATTATAGATCCAGAAAATTTACTGATTTCGATAAAAATATCAAAAGAAATCGAACATTATAAGGTATTAGGAATCGGAGCTAGATTGGCTAAAAGACTTATCGCTGAAGAAAAGATCGCTCCAATAGTTGAGAGTGAAAAAAAGGTCGGGACAAGATTAGAATATATTTTAGTTAGAAGGCAAAACAAAAACGAAGGAGTCTTATTAGAAGAATTTGATGGGAATTGGGATCGAGATCATTACTGGATGATTCAAATATATGCTCCACTTAAAAGATTATTAAGATGTGTGTTCCCAACTGTCGATTGGGACGATTACAATGAATTAGAATATCAATCATCATTATTTGCATGAAACAACATATAATTATCATGGCTGGGCATGACAAGTCAGGCAAAAGCACAATAGCAAAAGCGCTTTCTGTAGCAACGAAGTTTCCTGTATTCAAAGTCAAACGTGATAAGCATTTGTGGGATCCCAATGTGAATCTTGCATATTTGACTGAAGGATGCACACAGTTCATGGAACAGTCTGACTGTTCTGTGATTCTGGATCGATGGCATGATAGTGATTATGCATATTCTAAATTATTCAATCGAGATGTAAGTTACAATAAAATATGGAACATTGATGAAAGAATGGCTGCGATGAATACTTTGATTGTAGTATGTTATAAAGATAAAGATCATTTAGAGCACGATGAAGAAGACGAGCAATTTATCAACGAAAAGCAATATGAACAATATACATCGATCATGAAAGATTTTTCAAAACAAACAAATTGCAAGATTGTTTTTATAGATACGTCAGATCAAAATCTTATTAAGCAGGTAGAAACGATAATAGAAAACTTATGAATATCGGGATATATAAACCTGCTAAGAAGATTTGCTTTCAAGAAGACTTGCTAGATCATGCTGGCTGGTCCTCTGAGATCATCCCGATCATCAAGATTCTTGCTAACGCAGGACATAAGGTTCATATCATTTCTCCCACAGATTACATACCTGGGTCAATCGAGAATGTGTCTAACAAGGTTTTACCTCATTATGACAAGATTTTCTTATTTAACGGAAAGATGGACAACACAGATGTTCTTGGGTATCTAAATTCTGTGACAACTGAATTGAATTTAATTGCAACAGATCTTGCACTCATTCCTGACGATTTAAGTCAATTTGATAACATTTATTCTCAATCAAAAAGATTTCATACCTATGGACATATTGAGGAGGGACTATTGTATGACTACAACCCTGAAATAAACAAGAAGAACATCATGTTTAGTTTCGGAGGCACAGAAAGAAATCGATTAGACGACATTATCGAGTATATTTATCGTCCCGAATGCTATTGGTATGGAAAATCAACATTTTTCGACAAATTAGACTATATCCCGTATCATGAACATCTTGATATTGTTAGACGGACTAAATGCACGATCATCATCGGAGACAAAGAATATAATAAAATCGGATTTGTGACTCCCAGATATTATGAAGCTTTAAAATACGATGTTATAGCGTTTGTAGATCGAAAATATGACCCTGATTGTTTGCTTATTAGCAAAGATGATTTTCGTCGAGTATCGTCTTTTAAAGAACTGTACAAAAAGATCGAAATGTTGAATGCTAATAAAAAGATATATGATGATCTTACCATCTATCAACGCAACGAGATCACTCGGGACAAAACTAAAGGTCGAAATATATTAAAATCATTATGCTAAACCTCACCCACACCTACCGCGAAGATTATGCCTACTACCTTTCTCTTTCTCTAGCCGAGCAGAGACGCAAAGAGGAAGCAGTCCGGAAAGACGATATCGAAGCGTGGATGAGACAGAGACAGCCAGAGATGCCAAAGTGTGAAGCAAAAAGATACCACTGGCCGAAGTATCTTTTGAGAAACTTTATTAGAACAATGTTGCCGTAAATATGAAGCAATACAAGCCACGGCCGAATTGGAATGGAGAAACAAAATGGATGAAATTGCATACTGCCGAAATTATCTCCTGTTGCGATTGCGGATTAGCTCACACTTTTAAATTCAGGATGATGAAAAATGGAAAAGTATATTGGCGAGCAAAACGAAATAAAGAAATTACCAAGGAGAATAGAAAAAAGACTAACTTTTATGCCCACCCTTAAACAAAAAATTTTGGCCGAAGTATCTTTCAAGGAATTTTATTAGAACAATGTTGCCGTAATCTATGCTCCAAATAATCGACGATGAATTAGTATCCCAAATAACAGACATCCTATCCCAGTCTTATTTAGACGGGGAAAAGCCGAGAGAAACAGCGATGGGCATATACAATCTTATTCAAAGGAGAGAGGTAGAGATATTAAACTTAAATAAATAAAATGATTACAAAACAAGGCAATCAAAACAATTAAGCATCCAGACGGAAAGGCAGAGGATTTTATTAAATAAATTATCAACTAACACCCGGCTCTCCCAAAGGGGCTGATAAAGAATAAAGATGACAAGAGAAATAAATTATTGCAGAGAGTGTGGTGAGAAACTTCTATTGGGAAGCGTTGATGCCGACAAAATTGATATTTGGCACCACGACTCAATGGGCGGTAGCCTTTTTCGGCTGGATTCCGCCTTTGATGAAAAAACTGGAGAACGAAATGACGCAGAAACAAGAACTTGTCCCAAATGGAGAAAATGGTTCTGGGGGAATAGTCACGACAAAATCGTAATTTATAAGAATGATATTCATTTCCTCTAACCTCCTCCACCCCTCTAATAAGAAATAAAAAAATATGAAAGAAATTATTAAATAATTAAAAAAAGATGTTTACAAAAACAATCGTAAAAGAAGTGAAAGTGGTAGATGAGGTAAAAGTAAAGGAACTTGAAGCGACAATTAAGGAATTAAGGGGGAATTTTGAGAGTGAAAAAAAGATATTGACTAATGAGATAGTGATGAAGATAAGCCAAGCTACTGCTGAAAAAGACAAAGAAAACAATAAAATTAAGGAGGAAAATTCTGTTCTTAAAAAAGAAGTAGAGATTCTTACAAAGGCGTTTGAAAATATGGGCTTTGATGTAAAGGATATGAAAGATATTCTGAATAAACTTGTAGATGGAATTGTAAGTAAAAATGAAATCAACGTCATAAAATAAATGGAATTAAATCGCTACAAATTACCAATAGTCCCAATGCCAACAGTGAGAAACGGTTATGATTTTGACCAACCCTCTGTAATGAAATATGACGAAGTAATTTTTGACTACAGGACAAATCGGTATCTAACACTTTCACAGCAAAATGAGATTGAAAATTTGCGCAAGGAACTAGAAGAGAAAAAGAAACAAAGGAACGAGAGTGTAAAAAGTATAATTGGTTATTTCTACAAACTAAGAAAATGACAACCCTTTCACAAAAACTGGAATTGTTAGATAAAGAATTTCCTGATTATCATTATCAATTAAAAAATGGGGAATTATCTATTGAAACAGATTTACGAGTGGTGAAGAAAAAACTGGCTATTTTCCTCTCCCAAACAGTAAAGGAGCTGTTGGAAGAGATGGTGGTGGAGGAAAGAGAAATAAGAACTGGCGGTGCTTCGGATAAAAGTTTAGAAAACGCACATACTTACGGCTACAATCAATCCCGCCAAGACCAGCTTGAGAGGTTAAAAAAGATACTGGAAAAATAAAATGAAGAAAGAACATCAAATAGTAATAAAGGCTAGGAGGAGGCACGAGAGGGGGGTAAAAGCGAGTAAACAGTTATTGAAAAGAATCAGAAAATGAAAAACCCCTTATAACAAGGGGCTTTTCCATACTACCAATCTTCCAAGAATAATGGAGGATTAACCCCTATTTTAGTCGTGGGGCGTCATAAGTTTAGCACAAAAACCACCAGAAGGTGGTTAGTGTGTACGGATTGCACCCCTCGCTGGTTGCATAATAATGATACAAAAAACACTCCCCAAAGGTCAAGGGGAGAGTTGCCGTGTTGCACGGCGTGTGGAGAGAAGAAACGAGGTGGTGTTACGAGGTCGGCGGACTAGGTGAGCTCTTTGTTCTATCGGGGAACTCGAGTCTATCTCTTGTTTCCCTCCTTTCATCGAGCCAAACGCTGAATTTTTGTTCCAGAGACGGCTCTCCCACTTGGAAGAACCTACGAGCTTTCTCTCGAATCCTACTGCTCCGAATCTCATCCATCTGCTGTCTCGAGATGAGCATCTGTCTCCTCCTTAAAAAAAGAACTCTCCCAGTTGTGCCTACAATAAGGTCGAAGTTATCGTAGGCACAGTCGAAGAATTATTTTGTGAATTTGCTGATTAAAAACGTATATACAGCACCGCTATATGCGATTGTCTGCACTACCACAGGCCAATAATCAGACTTATAAAGAATCGAATAAAGGTATGCGATTATAAGCGAAATTACGGCTACTATGGCATAGTTGTAGACTGTTTTAAGGCCTAGATACTTCTTAATGATTTGAATAAGAGCAGAACTGAGAACTCCTAGAACGATGCTTGTTGAAATTATCTCCATTTTTTTAAAGGTTAGATTTTTAATTCGCGACCTTTTCCCTCAACCCGCAAGAAGTTTCTTTATAAAAAAGTTTTATAACTTTGAGGTTGAGGAAGAAACTCACGAAGAATTAAGAGCATCTCTTGTCTTTTTTCCGCATCTCATTCCGCCTAAAATATATGTTTCGTACCAAGTCAATTTGACGTATTTCTCTTGAAAAGCAAATACTGCCGCTTTAGTTTGATAGCCATAATACCCTGTGGCTCCGGACGGAATCGAATACCCCATAGATATCAGTCTCCTTTGGAGTTCTTTTACGTCTCCAGAATCATCTCCGAATTTCATATCTCTGAAGAAAAGATATTTTTCAACAGGCATAACAAGATAAGGCATAGGGTCTATCGCTCCCAGATAGCCATTATTCTGAAGCGGATTATAGATTGAACCCATTTTTTCTCCGATAGAAACAGGTTTGAGACCCCAATGGAGATGATCGCCCGTTGAAAGCCCTGTATTATCAGCATATCCAATCAAGTCTCCCGCTTCTACTTCCTGCCCTTTGGAGTTTATGTCGAATACTTTGATAGGTGATGTAAATTTAGATTCTTTTATCGCATCCACAAAATGCCAATACACAGTCTTAATAAAAGAAACAGTCCCGTCATTTAGTTCAAACATTTCCTTTGAACGAATGACCACACCCTCTCCTTGTTTTCCATCCCATTCATAGTAAGCAAAGCCATCGTGCGAGGCATACACAGGCTGTCCGTGAGCAGTAAGGAAATCAATGCCATTGTGTCCTTTGATATTTATTCCGCGTTTCTGATACCACTCACCATTTACTCCAAATGGCTGGGTAATGAATGGCTTTTCAACAGGTGATTTGAGAATTAGTTTCATTTTTTAAGCAGAAATTCTATTTTTGTATCAAGCGAAGCGAGCTTTGCCGATATCTCTCGTTCGCTTACGTTTTGATTTTGTACGTGCATCTGGAACATCCCCTTCAGCTCGTGGAGGTCATTGTTTTTTATAAGTTCTATGCTTTCTTTGAGAGACGAAAACTTGTCCTCAAGGTTTCTATTCAGATTTTTTATCTCAAGTCCAAGAACCGCATCTTCAGTCTGCAACTTTTCCTGCGGATTTTTAAAATACAAGAACACTCCAAACACAGCACCGACTATCGCAATCAAGAATGTTATGTTTTGGAGCGTGAATATCATTTTTTCTCCTCGACTTTTTCTTCAATCTTAGGCAAGTTCTGAAGAAGTTTTGTAATATCAACGAATAGTTTCGCTGGCAACGCTGTCTCTCCTAAAGTTCCTATGATTGCTTGTATCTGCTGTTCGCTTATTTTTCTCATACTTTTTTAGCTTAATAATAATGAATATATTATACCACACTAAACATCCAACGCTGTCTCGAATTTCTTCACATCGTTCCCGTTCTCATCTTTGCCTGTAACCAGATTTTTCAATGCAGTGTACTGTCCAGCTCTATTCAAATCCACAGAATCAATGACATACGATTCGTTTTTCAAGACATTTGTCTTGTCAGCTTGTCTCGAAGCGTGGTCTTTGTATAAACCGATGACAATCCTCGTATTCTCTTGAACGAAATTCTGCTGTGTGGAAAGTATCTTCCAATAATTCGCCTCTATGCCTTTGTAATTTTCTGTTAGTTGTAATGACATATTTTTAAATTTGATTATGAATAAAAATTAGGTGCTTTTTGCTCTGTTTCAATGTATGAATATACACCATTTAACCTCCCACCATCTGTATTGAAATCTGTGCGTGCTGAACTTCTATGTCCGTTGCAAGTGTGTGATTCTGGACTGCAAGACTTACTTGGTCATTTGCAGAAAGAGACAGAATTGTTGTGTAGGGCAGAGCAATAGAACGATTGGCAGTCTGGACAGTTCCGTGCCCGTGGTCTTTTCCGACTTCTGTCCCGTTAACCATAATTCCGAGGGCAAGCTGTTGCAGAGCGACAGTGGTGGAAAGAGCCGCCTGAGCAGTAATTATATATCTTCCAGTCTTTGCGACCTGAAGATAGTGGTCTGAAAATGTAACAAGATTCAGCTCACCCGCTGTGAAGTCCGGAGTATTGACATCAATCTCGTACCATGTGCTTGCAGAAGCAACGGGCACGGTTGCAGTAGAAGCAAGATACATATTGCCATAGGGAACGCCCGAGCCAGAGCCAATCCAAAAGCTATCTCCCGAAGTTGTTGCAGTCGGGGCAGTTGTTCCGTCTCCAGCAATAGCTGTATCATTGAAATACTGATTTGTTGCAATTCTCGTGAAGTTTCCTAAATATCCTAGAGTGCTTGGACTTCCGCCAGCTTCGACAAAAGTTCTATAAATATCATAGGATGTTGCTCCTGTAATTGCAGAAGCATAAGTAACTCGGGCATACTGTGAGCTTGTTGCTGTCGCTGGAAGCTTAATAGTTGTCTCGGCAGAGCCGATAGAAACACCCGCATCGTTTCTGGCCACAATAACGTATTTTCTATCGTGTGTTGCGGAGCCTGAACCTATTTTCGTGCAAGTCGGAGCGGCCGGAGTTGTGAGAGCGTTTGTGATTGTCCGATATGAATTGACCGTTCCCGAGCAATCTACGGGAAACTGAGGGTCAAGATTAAGAAATCCAAAGAATCCATCCTTATCAATAAGTCCTAAATTTGTGCCAGTTGCTCCGTATCTCCATCTGATAATATCCGCATTTGAAGAAGAACTCCAAATGTGCCAGCCGTAATTTGAGGCGAGGATGCCAAAGTCAGAAGAAAAAGAAGAATTTCCAAGTTGAATATAATTCGTAGTAGAGGCAAGATTTGATATTCTTGGAAAAGTTCTTGAACCAGACACCGCTCCTTTTAATTGTATACTTCCATCTGCGTCTACAAACAAAACTTCAGTACCTGCTGTGTTATTTAAATTCAAAATATCCTCGCCTGATACTCCGATGCTTTGTATTTTAAATTCTCCAAAGGCACTGACTGCGTGAGTAGAAGTGGCGAGATAAACTGTCTTTGTGGTTACACCGTTGTTTGATTGGAAGAATCCAGCCGTGGAATTGTTGTAATTTACAAGTTGGGCTGTTGTAGTGGTGCCTGTATAAACAGACTCAAATTCTCCTACTATTGTTCCGCTGTTCTCATTGAGATTAAACGTTCTTATCGCGTCAGTACTCGTCAGTCCATTGTCTTGGAAGTCCCAAGTGTTTGTGGCATTTATGAAAGATAGGTCAAGTCCTCCGTATCCGAAGTTCAATGTCGCAGTCGCAGTCGGTGAGAAGTTATAGCCGAAGTTGAATGTGTAGGGTAGTTCTCCGACATTTATGCTCTCTCCGTAATTCTGCGAATGTTGAGCTTTAGTTACATCCACGACATATCCCGAAGTCGTGAAGTCATTCATCTTTGTGCCTATGTCAAAAGTGGTGGTGTCTGGTCCGACATTGTATGTAACTGAAGAAATCTGTCTGCGATATGCAGGAGTACTATTGTCCCAAAGAACAACATAGTCGCTATTAGCGAAATGTGTTGTCTGGTCGCCTGACATTGTTATTACTGTCCCCGAAATAGTGGTAGTGAATCCAGTGTCAGCATATCCTATGACGTTGTTGTGCCCGCTACTTATTCCATAATCGGCAAGAACTCTGCCACTGTATCCAGAAAGATGGACATAATCACCTGCAGTTTCTCCGGAGTAGCTAAAATTAGTCCCATAAGATGAATAGCAGTTTGTAGAATATCCAACTGATAGGTTATAACTTCCTCGCGAAGTTCCTGAATAGATAAGATGAGTATTGTACGAGCCGTAGTTCTGGCCTGCCATTATGAGGCTATGGTCGCCATTGTCTCCTCCGCCTATGCCCACGATTGAATATGAGCCTTTTGTAGTGTTGATTATGTCTATTGATGATCCAAGTCTCGGATTATCTCCAGAGTATGACATATAGAAAGTAGTAACATCGGGAGTGTAGGAAATACTGCTTATAGTTCCGTATCCCGAGCCATAGTTTGTCCCAGAGTCCCACCAAGAGAAAGTATCGCCTTGAGCATATTGAAAGCGATAATCGCCATTTACAGTTATTTGGCTAGCATTGAAAGCATCTACCGTTACAGACAACGAACCGCTTGACCCAGCAGTCGAATTGTATCCGATAGCAGTGGAGTATTGCCCGCTTGCGGTTGCATACGGAGTAGAAAGAGAAGAAAAGCCGTTTGAGTTTGATTGTGTAAACGCTATGGCTTGATAACCTCTCGGCGTAGCGCTAACGCCAAGACCAAGACCGTATATCCCATAGATATTATTTGATATTCCAAATGTCATTCCATACGGAGCTCTGATAGTGTTGCTGTATCCGTGAGCAAAGCTATTATTTCCAAAAGTTGTGTTGTTATCTCCCACCAATGTGGAATCCGCTCCCCAGCGAGAAATGTTGACTAAATTTCCGCCTGTTGTTGTGCTGTCAATCGAGGGTCCGAAACCTATTTCAGTCTGTGCTGTTCCCGTGTTATAAAATGAACTGCCAACTTGTCTCACAACGCTTGGAGCGTTTGTGGGAGTAGTCGGGACTATTGTCATATAATCCGAACTCCTGAAATACCAAGTAACATCTCCTCCGAGATACAAGGTATTTCCATTTGCGACACAAGTGAAACTCTGCAGTGAGACACCTGATGTGCCACTGCCGATTATTCCTGTATTTCTTGTTTTGTTAGTGGATTGAGTTTGAGAGTAGCTTAAAAGAGAAGAATTTGTCCCGTAGATATAAGAAGTAGTGTTTGGATTGCCTCCAAAACCTGATGAGTTGTAGCCATAGTTATAAATCCCTTGTCCGGACATTATGTTGTTATCTGAAAAAGACTTGAGATTTCTACCTGTGAGATAGTTGTTAAAAGAATATGCTTCGTTTGAATCTCCAGAGAGCAGAGTGTTAATCGCTCCGCTGTAGAGGATGTTATCCTGACCTATCATCAGTGAATCAAGTTCGTTTCCCGTATTCGAGCTTGCGGAGTTGTTGGTGATTGAGGGGGTGTCAATCCGAGTTCCAGTGAAAAAAGAACCAGTGCCTATATCTACATCGTCATTGGCAAAGTGAGGAGAGAGCGTGGTTCCTACTCTATCCCAGAGGTTTTCAGCACCAACAGAATCATCTACATATTTTTTTGTAGCAGCGTCTTGATTTGCCGTTGGATCAAGAAGATTAGTTATTTTAAATCCTCCCCAGTTTATATTAGCTGTAGGAGAGTTGGTGCCATTAAGTCTCAAAAAAGTGCCCATCAAATCAATCTGATCTGTGATTGTCCCGCCTATCTCTCCCCATTCGATAAGTCCTGAACCTGTGAAAAATTCCAGTCCCGTCTCGTCAGATTTCACTCGTAGTGCTTTTAGGGCTTGGCCTGTATATGTTTGGGGGACATCGGCAAGTTCAGTGAAATCATATGTCTTTGATGATATCTTCTGGACATATTCTCGAATGTTATCAAATTCTGCAGTGTAGTCAGGACTGCCTTTAATCAATTTTAAAATATCTTCCTTTAAGATCTGTACTTCTTTGTCAGTCAAATAGTCCTTTCCTTTTTTAGGAGTAGTGCCATCTTTTCCTTGCTGTCCGGTATCGCCTTTTTCTCCTTGAATGCCGTCATAGCCAGACTGCCCTTGAATCCCTTGTTTTCCCTCTAGGGGGGCAGGAATCAAAGGTTTAATGATATCTATCAGCCTTTTCTCATTCAATAGGACATTTTCAATTTTATCAACGTTGTCCTTGACGATTTTAAGAGAGGAATTTTCAATATCTCCGACTATGGGCTTTATAATATCCAAAAGTTCTTTTCTTTTTATAAGAACCTCTTTGACAGCTTCTATTATTTCATCAGGAGAGGGCTTTTCTCCTTTAATGGTTACAACTTCTGCTCCTTTTATTTCAACAGGCATCACCTCCTTTTCTTTTTCAAAATGTTTGAGAATTTTAGCTTGTGTCATAAGCATCGCATCTTCAGTAGAATGATCCATTTTTGCATTTTGAGAAACTAAAATCTCCAGAAGCTGTTTGACTTCTTTGTTGTTCTTATCATTTTGAGCAATGATAGTTTCTAGTTCGTTCATTTTACTTTTTTGTTGTTACGTGATATACTTTTTGGTATGTTAGAAGCAATCATATTATCTGTACTAGGGTTTATTGCTCTAGTTTGGATTGTCGGGGGAATACTATTCTTTGCATCTCGATAATCTCCAAATAGTCTTTTCCCAATAATACTCGCCTCTTCAATTGAAGGAAGAGCAAACTTTCCTACTAATCTAGGAGATGTAAATGGCAATAGTAAAGCATTGATGAACTTATCAACGACACCGGCTCTCGTTGGCAATCCTCCATCTGCTTTGAGTACCCCCTTTGGAAATATAGTTTGAAACTTTGTTGATGCTATATCTCTCGTGAGATTCACTCCCATTTCTTTTTCTAATTCCTTTATTGCTTTTAGAAATTCTGGTTTGTTCTCATCAAATATTGCCATCAATCTATTTTTCGCAGTAACAGTCGAGATAGGATTGGTTTTGTAAGCTCTTACAATATCATTTGCATTATCAAAAATCTCACTTTTAATCGCATAATTTTTCCATAATTGTCCTACTTTCCCTTGCTCTCCTCCAAAAGCATCTAAAATAGAATTTCGTAATTCTTTACGTAATTGTCTGACTATTGCACCTTTAGGAGAAATCCTTACTGCCACACTATCTAACTCATTCAATCCTTTCATTAGATTCAATGATTCAAGTGCAGACATATTTTTTAAATTCTGTGGCACAAGAGTCTCATCAATACCAAAGTCGTCAGCTATTTTTGCAAGTTTTATTATTTGCTTTTCAGTCAATCCTTTGCTTACACCTTTATATTCATCAGCAATTTTAGGCAATTCGGCCTGCCACATTGCAGTATTTTTAGCACGTAAATTTGTTGCAGCTTTTCGAGTATTTTCCAATGCAACTTCAGGAGTCGCTTTCAAATTCACTCCATTTTCAGCAGATTCAAATGCTCCTCCGGGTATTCCAGAGGTTCTTGAAAGGACGGCTTTAGATAATCCCACATCTCTAGCCCCTCTCGCTAAAGCTCCCAGTGTCCCAAATCCTGCTGAAAATGCTCCTCCAAGCAAAGCATCTTGTTTAGCTCTTTCTGTGTCACCTCCCGATATTGCGAGTCCAGTCGTCCCTGTTCCCAGCGCCTCCACTCCAGCTCTAGCACCTACACCTAAAGCCCCTCTTCCAAACTGTGCAAGTCTTGTTGTTGCAGGTATTGCCTCAACCGCTCCGGTTATAGCTTTCTGCCCTTTTGTAATAAGACTCGATGGTGCGATGTATTGAGAAGCAACACCAGTAAATTCTCCAGCTTTTCCAAATCCACTTTCTAATTCAGTTTGAAAGGGTTTTGTATATACTTCTTGTTTAATTTTTTCTATGTTTTCAATCAGAGGTTTATACTGACTTCCTATTCCGAGCCCACGACTAATTATGTCAGCACCCTTTAAAAAAGTTTGTCCCAAACTTAACCCGCCTTTTGCAATTTCAGTCCCTAATCCAGTTCCAAATTGAGTTAATTGTTTTATAACAGGAGCAGAACCAATTGCCCCTGAAGTTAGAGTCGGGGCAGTGGGTTTGGGAGCATTAGCAGGCTTAATTCCTAAACGCTGTGCTTTTTGTAAGAGAGTTTCTTTAGGTTGTCCCGCTGGATGTATCCCCAATCTTTGAGCTTTTTGGAGGAGAGTTTCTGCCATATTATTGCGTTAAAAGTGTGTCAACTTGTTCCTGCGTGTACCCTTGATCAAGAAGCTCCTGCACCTGCGGGTCTACAGCAGCATCGGGTCCTATCGGCACATATCCTCCTCCGACATACGATGTGTCGATTCCAAATCTTGCAGCATAATCTGTCGCTCGCTTCTTTTCTTGTTCAATAGATTTTTGAGCATTCCTTGCAAAAGTGTTGCCGAGATCAACAAATTCTTTCAATGTTTCTTTTGTTAACCCAGCACCTCCTTGCGCGAGTTTATTCATGTATCCCTCAAGTGCCCCTAATGCAGATTGACCTGCGGGAGAACGCGCATATTCTGATTCTCGAACGACAGATGATGGGTCTAAAATTTTATTAAAATTGTTGATAATAACCTGAGTTGTGGCGTTTAAATCTTTAGTTTCTCCTCTATCATATCTGCTATATGCTTGCTGTGCCAATGACGCCCTATTTAATGCCTCCTTCGAAGCGGCATTTAATTTATCGACTTTAGAGGCAAGAGAGATACCGCCTTGAAATTGTTGATACTGTGTAAGACCAGCTGACCCTCCTGCGGCCTTCGGTGCTTGATAAATTACTTTTCCAGTCGCAGGATCAATCAAAGTTTGGCCAGCAGATAATGTTTCATACTTGGCATTAGCAACTTTCTCGCCGGCTGCCTGTTCTGCTTTGTATGAAGCAAGAAGCTGTCCTACAGATAGATTATTTGAATCAGCAATTTGTTTTACTTCAGCAGGAGATAGCGTACTCAAATCAATTCCCATTGCTAATGCTTTTCTTGCAAGATCAGTTGATTGCTGATTGAGTCTATCTGTTCTTCCAAGTATTTCAGAAATTTTTGCATCAGCTCCTTCAATAGCTGCTTTTCGTCTTGTCTCTGCCTCTTCTATTGCGGCTCTAGTTCCAAGCCCGATAATTTCTCTAATTTTCTGTGTCTGTTCTGCGCCAATTGCAGATTGTATATTTGTATTATAATCCAAAATTTCTTTATCCTGCGCTCCAGCAAAATCACTTTCGAGCAATCCTCGTCTTGCCTGGATAGCTCCAGCACTGCCAATTCTTCCAAGTCCGGCTTCTTTAGCTTCCGCTTTCTTCTGTCTATAGATTTCATTGACAGCATCTATTTCTTGCTGAAATCGTTGTATTGCAGATTCTCTTAAACTTTCAGAACTAGGATATGCATATGCTTTTGCCCTTGCATCATATGCATCATTCAATTCATCATCAGAAGTGCCATACAAATCAGAAGCTCCATAAAGCTCAGATGATGTTTTAGGAGTTTCAATAGGTGCAACAACCGAGTCTTGAACAGGAGCACCTTTCATCAACTGTACTCCAGATGTTGGATCTATATCAGAAGCAGCACTTATTGCGCTAGTCGGGTCGCTAGCATTTACACTTTTCATTTTCCCTAACTTATCTATATATTGGTATGTTGGCATATTAGTAAAATTATAATTCTCCTTCTGCTGTCCAATTGTAATAATAAGTAGTTCCATCAGTTGATGCTCTTGTAAATCTGAATCCGGTATCTGTCACATTAGTAACAGTGACTGCTCCATTACTATCATGCAAACTAGAATTGCTTGCTGTTGCATCGTAGTTGCCATCGATATCGGTTAATTGCAGAGAAGAATTACCACCAAAGACAGACCAAGAGCCAAAGCTTTCATCGTCTAAACTATTTGAGATTGATGTTGTAATAAAGGAAGGTCTGAATCCTAACGTAATATCATACGTTGCACCAACAGTAGAAAATGCGCCAGAAGCATATCGTTTACCCTTTTGAATAAGAAGTTCTGTTTGAGATATAGCGACACCGACTAAGACTTCGTATGTGCCAGGAGAATTTTGTATAGTTCCCACTGTGTCAGATAAATAGTATTTTTCTCCTTCGTCAAGTCCTGTAAAACCAGAAACAATACCTGTAAAACGAACTGTCATCGGATTTCCATCTGTTCCGTTTGAAACAGCAAAGCCTAGAAATTTAAGAGCATTTAAATCATTTCCATCACAAGCATAAAACTCATTGTCTGTTTTATTTTGATATACAGGTACAGGAAGTGTCGCTCCATTTATTGTTGCTCCTGCTGTAATGCTTTTTGTTGCACCTCCGCTATTAGTAGCAGTTATAAGTTGAAAATTCGTTCCGTCATAAACCACTGTCTGTATCTGATTTGCTAGAATATCTCCGGTAGTCAAATCTTCAGTCACATTTTTCTTAATTGCTATCGCCCCTATTCCATTTACGTTTAAAGTAGCGGCTCCGGTGTTAGCTGTGGCAGCTTTGAAATTTATAGTGAGACCTATCGGATAAGCAATGATCGAAGGTGTAATAGTTATTATATAATCATCGGATGCCTCGCTATCTTCTTCATACACCACATAATGATTTGATGTATTACCAGGAATAGCATCATAGAAAAATGAAGCCATCAGAATAGTGGTAGCATTAAAAGCCCAGCCAAGAAAGCAATCTGAATAAGTGGCAGAAACAGCGCCCGCAGTTCCAAGATAGTATTTTGTGCCAGGAGTAAGCGAAGAAAATTGAGCAGCAAGTCCGGATAATTGGATAGTGACTCCATTTCCAGCAGTAGCAATGCCTTGAGAAACTCCGATGATAAGGTTTAAAGAAGTAGAACCCCCGCTTTTATCAGCTTTCCAAAATCTCTGGTCTGAAGCTTTGAAATACACAATACTGCCTACTGCCAATGTTTCTCCCGCAATTCCAGAAATAGTCTGTGAAGAAAAAGCGACAGTTCCTCCAGTAACAACAGAAAGAACATATCCGACAGTTGCAAGTTCGTCATTGTCAGAAAGCGAAGGAGAAGCATCGTATTTTAATGGTGTTGAAGCATCCAAATCGTCATCTCCTTTTAAAAGATTTGATAAAAACAGAATGGCAGCAAAATCTGTCATGGTGACAGATGCGCCGATTCTATGAGCATACTGCGATCCGCTAGTAAGTGTTCCTTGCCTAGATATTCTACTTATCGCAGTGATATTGGTTCCAGTTACAGTGCAAGACCAGTACTCCTTTTGAGAAGTGTCTTTGTCTATCGTTAAAAGATATTTTCCAGTGGGTAGAACAACGCCATCATCATCAGTGGCAGTAAAGAGGGTGACAGAAGTGCCTCCGGCTGAAATGCCGGTGGCCAAGGTTGTGGTAAAATCAGCGACTAATTTTTGCGGAAGCTTTGTGGACATTTTATTGTCCCCTTGCGGGGTATTATATCATATTTATAAATAAAATTAAAACTGCGGATTTGACAAATCTGTTTGTGTCCCGTCAAGTGACACATTTTGCTTTAACCTGTACGTCATTGGCAATCTATTCTCAAATACCAAAATATCTCTATCAATTATATTATCTATGCTCACATAGCCTATTGCATTTGCCACTATTTTAAACATTCTTTTCCTGAATTTAGGCGTCTTTATAGTCATCTCCATCAAATATGGATAAACTGTGGCAACAGCATCTCCTCCAATAACAGCACCCCCTATTGTGTTAGTTCCAATAGCTTGAGAAGAAGTATAATCGACATAATCTCTGTCTCCTCGCACTGTTCCTACAAGTTGAAATGTTGAATTATCAGTCGAAATATATACTGAATAATTTTGGTCAGGAGAAATCAATCCGCTAAATCGGAGTTTTCTAACTTTTTTAAGATTATCACTTTTATATGTTTCAGCTTTTGTTTCTATAAAATTGCTAATACTTTGTCCATCATCATCAAAGCCGTCGAATAACTTATAGATTGATTCTGAAATTGAAGATCCGATATAAAGAACTCCAGAATCTATCACTGAAGTGCGTGCATTGAATGAAGTAATATCAACACTGCCTTGTTCCATATCACACATAAGAATAGTGTCGTTTGCTGTTCCGTCAATTGTCCGACACATTACCATTACATATCTTTCATAAGTGGCAAGCGAGCAATCTGAATAATTATAATTTGAAAATTTGAATTGCGGGAAAAGAGAGACTGGCTCAATGTTATCTCCAAGAGGGTTCCTTTGAAGGACAGTCAATGTCGGTTTTGCAGGATTTGCAGTATTCAAAAACACAATGCCTTTATTTGTGGAAACAGAAGCTCTAAATGTCGGAACGCCTATGTTTTTTCTGTACACCAAATTTATAGGATTAGTATCTGCCGCATCAAGTTCCAATGAGTACGCACTGGTTTCTTTTAAAGAATAATATGCTCCGTCTTGTCCGATTTGAATTGTCTTTATAGCATCTCCTCCTTCATCTTGTGACAAGACAAATCCTTCTCCTGCAAGTCTTGTAGCAGATTTTGAAAAATCAGTCAGCCCTCGCAAGTTTGAGTTCTCCCACCGATAATCAACTGTTCCAATTCCTGCCACATTAAAAGTATATGCTCCTGTTATATAGTTAATCGTTCCGGCATTTCCAAGCGAACCTGTCAAAACACCTAAATAATTATCAGTAAATACCTCGCCTGAAACAGTGTGTGTCACAACCAAGCCAAAGCAGTTTCTAGTTGCTCCTCCTGCCTTAAACGCAAGTGTTCCTGTTAGAGATGCAGTAGCTTCTGCTGTTACAGTTGTATAAACACCTGTTGCCCCAGAAACTTCTTTTTGCGTATCAATCCACGAGCCGTACACACCAGTTTTATCCTCTGGCCTATTCCACAAAATAGTTCGTCCTTTATCAATAAGTGCATATCCTTTAAAATTCTTTGTGCTGTCATACATCGAATTAAAACTCCCAGGAACAGCATTGTGCATTTTATAAATTCCGTCTATTCCAAAAGCAAAAGTAAATGTCCCAGCCAATGAAGAATAATTAGCAAATGTATAATCTGATGCAGCAGTAAGTCCCGTCACAGTATCAGTCCAAGTAGTGCCATTCAGATATTGGATTTTAGTGTTCACCTTTCTCCAATGGACTTTTGTGCCATCAATCTTATAGCCGAATATTTCTCCATATATCTTTCCGGACACCCCAGTCGCTCCTACTACGACTTTCCCGTTCACTAATTTTAAAGATCCATCTTGAGTAATCCAGTTTTTTTCGTCAGATATAGCGTCCTGCGGAATAACCTCAGCGTCTAATAAATTATGAACTCCGCTTTTAAAAATTTGATTTGTTAAATCAGCCATTTTAATTTAGTTGCAGTTGTGAATTGAAAAATACTAAATCATCTAGGATAGACTGATATTGAGCTTGATTTGTTGCCGCATAAGAACGAGCTTTATCAAATAACTGAATAGTCATATCATCAACACACATACCGAAAAATAGAATATCGTGAAATTGAGAAGGAATAACTATGTCAGCTTCAGCAGAAGATATAGTCAAATCGGCAGGTTTGAAAATGTAATCCAATTCATATGGCATTAAATCAGTTTGTGTTCCAGTGATGTAGAATTTTGAATTTTTAATATCAACATAAGCAGAGCCGTTTTGATTCCTATATTGTCTTCTGTCTGCATAATTTATAAATTGATATGGAGATATATCCGTAGCACCAGGCAGAGTGACCCATAGAACCCTCGGAGATGCATTATTTTGAGCACTAATGGAATTATCAGTATATAGGCTATTATCATACAGGCTGATGAAATCTGAAGGCAGAGAATGGCCTATGCCGCCAGTTAAAGACTGCAAAGTTCCAGTTGCAGTCGTTTTTAGATACTCCCAATGCCTTTTGTTGTTAATTCCTCTATAAACCTTATTCAACAAATCAACTTCCTCCTGTGTCGAAAGATCAGTTGTGTCTCCAACATAGAGTTCAAACTTTCTTATTATTTCTTGTGATGTCATATTTTTAATTTGTTTATCTTTACCCCTTCACAAGAGGGGCAAAGTAAGCAAACTAAGCAGAAGGAAACATTGGAATAACGTATTTTACGTTATCATACCAAACACTCAGCCACTTTGTCGGATTGCCTGCTGCGGGAGCATTTGTCATAGTCGCAGTTTGTGCTCCTGCTGATGTTTCAGCAAACGCAAGTCTCAACGCACTAGCCAATCCTGCTCCGCCAACACCAGTAATCGTCAATGCAGCATCGGTATTTAGATATCCATCAACAGCATTATTCAGTACTTCTCCATTTTGGAAAACAATATCATTAGTAAATCCTGTTGCACTCTTGATAATTTTAATGGCATTTGTCTGAGTTCCTGCCATATTCCAAATAGCAAGTCCAGTCTCTTCAGAAGGAGCATTGCTACCAGAATTGTCACAAGTAATTTGCAAACCTCGGAAGACTGCTCCGCCATCATACGCTGCGGCATCTGCCGGAATATGATACGCAGCTGAAACACCAATAGCAGTACCAATCTGGCCAGCTGTGCTTTGTGTAACAACACCCTCAACACCGACAAATGGTGTCGCATTTGCTGCCTTATTTGTTCCATGATTGTGTCTTGCAATGAATTGTCCGCCATATACATTTCCAGCAGTCAATGCTGCTGAAGTTGTAGTAACACCTTTCAAGCTTAATGCACCGCCATTCGCATCGTTCAACGCACCAGTAGCATTAGTAATTGCTTGAATGTTTGCCAATCCTCCAGCAGTTGCTGACCAAGTAGCGGTTGACCTAATAGTATTAGAGCCCAATCCACCAGAATAGGTGATATTTGTGCCTCCAAGATATGTGCTATCAGTTGTCAAAGCAATCGTTTCTGATGTATTGATTGCAGTTTGAGATGTCAATGTTCTTGCTACGTCCAGGTTTTGAGCAAGAGAAGGCAGTGTAACTGTCTTTCCAGAAATATCTAGTGCTGCTGCTAATTTGCCAGCAGTGACTGCAAGATCTGCAATTTCCCCAGTGGTAATTTCATCGACATTCTGCCAAGACGGTGATGCGACAGTTCCTGCATTTCTGTACACAATTCCGGAGGCTCTGTTGACGATTTCACAGCCGAGAGAAAACTTGCTTGCTGTTGTTGGAATGGTTGCACTGATATATGAACCTTTTACGATATAGCCAGTAACAGGTTCAGTTTCATAGATTATGAACAGTGGACCTAAATCAGAATCAGTTTTCATAATAGTAATTTGTTAATTTATAAAACTGATTTTATTAAGCAACAGCGATTAGAACATCCAAGAATTTCTTAGCACCATCTGCAAAGGTCTTAATACCTGCAAGATACGAGCTAAATACATTAGTACCTCGTCTATCTGCAGTCGGTCTCATATCAACTTCTTTCATATCTTGAATAACAAGGTCAATTGCTCCTTTCTTTCCATAATATGCGTGAATCATATTTTTATTCCATGTAGCATTTGTCTGTGTTTCAGATAGAACAAGTCTTCCAGAACCTGTACCAACAATAGTAAGAACAGTTGTCGAAGTAGCTGTTGCTGCAATGTTTGAAATTACTATTTGATTAGCAGCTGAAAGAGCAACTTGTGTTGCAGATGTAACACTTGGATTGTTAATCAATCCTGCAAGGTTTGTAATACCAGTCGTTGAATCAGAAGCAGATATCAAGAAGTTACCAGCTGTTGCACCAATGGTCGTTACTCCAGTAAAGGTCACACCGTTAATTACAACAGTCTCTGCATTTACAGAGTTACCTGTGAAAGTAAGTGTTGCTTCTCCTGTAAGATTTTCTGATACTGACATTTGAGCATTTGCAATATCTCCGACATATCCATTTCTAAATGTTGCTCCTGCCCAGTCAATATTCTTTGAGATTATGAACTGTGAGACATCAGAAGCAGCATAAGAGTCAACAACAAGAACCATATTTGACATAACATCCTGATTATTCTTATTTCGAAGCTTTGCTCCCATTCTAGTCGTCATTTGAGGAACAGTTGTCGAAGAAAGAGTAATAGGAGTTCCAGTTGAAGAACCAGTCGTCAAATCACCATTGTCGAAATCATAAGATGCATTAAGAACCTCTGCAAAACATCGTCCGTCAAGATCCAAAGCTACTTTTCTTCCAATTTGTGCTCCAATTACTTCTCCAGGATTAAGAGGGCCTGCTTGTTTTGCCTCTCCATCTGAAATATGGAATGCTGCCTCTTTTTCAAGGTTTATATTCAATAATTCAGAACTATCTGTAATTGAATCAATTGTAGAAGCAGAACCTCGAACAACTGTTCTCACAAGCACATTAGAAATATCGTATGCTACTCTTTCCACTGATTCGCCGAATTTGAGCGTAGGCTCAAATCTGGTATTCATTATATCTTTTGCAACGAGGGTCTTTTGAAAAATCTCCTCGTACGCATTATCAAACTGCGGTTTAAAATCTGTTAAAGCCATGTTAGGGTTATTTTAGTTAATAACCCCCCTCTATGTTTAGAGTCGAAGCCTATTAAGCATCTCTGAATTGTATTTCTGTTTGAGCTTGGGATCAGCCATAATTTCTTTAAAGTATTCTGTATCCTTTTTAGCTCTAGAAAAATCAATTTCCTCTGGCGACTTTCCGCCTCGTGGTGTTGTAGTTTCTAAAGTCTTTCTCCCACGAAGAGAATTACTATATGTTTCTTCAATAAGCTGAGCGAATGTCTTGTCTTTATTTGCAGGATCTAAAGAAAGAATCTTGATTGCATTTTTATTCACTACGTCTTTGTACTCTGGCATTTCATCAATAACCTTTGTAAATTCAGCATTGAATATCCTGTCAATATTTTCTCGTCTTTCCTTATCCTCAAACGGCTTCAATTTAGTTGAAACCTTTTCGTCAGCGTGTTTTTCTGCTCGTTTTTCAAGAGTCTGCGTAAGCCTCTTCAAAAAACTCTTATTAACCTCAAACTCATCAGCGAGAGAATCTATATCATCAGATATATCATCTATTGATTCGCCGGAACTAGCGCGAGCCTCAAGTTCTTTTAGCTGTTTCTCTAAAGCTTTCCGCTCTTTCTTCTCTTTAAGAAATGCTGCTTCAGGAACCATCGTAGGTTCTGCCTTCGGCTTGTCAATTATCTCGCTGATAGTCTTCACCTTTTCAACTGTAGGATCAGTAGCTTCTTTTTTAATCTCCTCTGCTTTTGGAGCGTCTTTGACTTCTTCAGCCATAGAGTTCACCTTTTATACTTGCGGCACAAGTTGGTCTTAATTCCCTTTCGGGCCGGACGAACCCTTCCGGAAAACGAGATTAAAGGCCTCGCGCCTGTTGATAACAATTATACCATATTTTTCTTTGTAAAGGAATTATGTGGTATGAGTCACCTCCGTCGAGGGGGGACCCCTTTCGGGGAGACGGGGGTGAATCACACAACACAATTACTCTTCAGGGTCTTCAACAAGATTCTTAAGCACTTCAGAAGCCATTTTTGCATTTTTACGAGCGCGCAATAAAACTCGCGCAAGAGATATATTTGTTTGCAATTTTGCTCCTAAAGAAATAAATTCTGTATGCGACAATTTCTTATAATTACTGCAAATCTCATCAATAGCAGAGGCAGCATCGTCCAAAGTCGAGGCGAGAAGTATTTTACCTCCCTCGCTGTCTCTTAATGCGGAAATAGACTTGTATTTATTTACATCCTTTTCAACATCTTCTTTTTGGGTTGATTCTTTCATTCTAAGTTTAATTCCTTTTTGATATTTGCTCGTTCAAATGCAAGTTCTACAAGCTGTTCTGTAAGTCTCTGCAAAACGGGTTCATATTTTTTCAAATTATTCTTAGCCTCTCCCGCTAAAAAAGCAGTGTGCAATTCCATATCGCTTAATTCTAAAATTTTTGGATGATGCTCTTTTATATTGTCCAATTTGCTATTTTCGATTTTGATTTGGGCTTGAATTTCTGTTCTCCTTTTATTTATAAACGCTTCATTATTTGCAATATCTTGCAAAGAAAATTCTGCAACCTCTTGATATGTTTTCTTGATTTTTACTAATTTTGGGTCAATATTGGGCTCCTGTATTTTGTACTGGATTTGTTGGTCCATAAGATGGTTTTATTTCAATTGTAGATTCTTCAGTTGCTTGACCTTTTGTAACTGGTGTCTGTTCCAACGCAAACTCCTGATTCATCTGCCTAACTTGATTACTAATAATGGTTTGTTCCAAGTCGACCAGATATTGCGTGATGCGCACAAATTGCTCATCACTCATATCCTCTTGGTGGTCTTGCATATAATCAACGAATTTTTGTTTATAAGCTATATTCGCATGCTGGTTCGGCTTAATTCTCTTTCCGTCAAGCAATGCCTCTATATCTCGGTGAGCTTCGCCAATTATCCAAGCATTTCCATATTCCGTATCCATAAGTAGCTTGATTTCATCTTCAGTGTATCCAGCGATTCCTGCTCCAATTTCGTATGCTTTCTTTTGATTTTGAACAGGATTTTGAGAATTGACTGTAAGGAATGTCAGTTTATTCTTTTGTTCTACTTGAGAGACTTGAAGTTCTGCATTTGAAGCCTCAACAATAATTCCAAATTTTTCGTTTTTTCTATAAATATCACGATAGGAGACTTCTTCCTGCTCTATTCCCTCAATTCCAATAATATCAATGGCAATTTTTTTTGTAAGATATTCTTTCACTCCGCATTCATACAAATTTGCAAATCTCTTATAGCCAAAAGCGTATGATTTATTAAGAAGGCCAAAACGATCTGCTGCGTTAGCTTGATTTCCTTCATATATCCCCACCTTATCCTCATCAGAAGCTCCTTTTGATGCTGCGGTAACACCAGATGCTTTTTCTTGAATCCCCTCAAGGATATTAAATACTTCAATCGGAGTATTTATTGCCGGCGGTCTAATGATCTGTATTGCCCTTGAGGCATCATAATCTCCTTTTGTCTTGATAAGGCCGTCTCTCCTATATTTTAATTCTGCAAGATTTTCAAGAGCGCTTACATTAACAAGTTTTTGAGGCTTATTTATTTGCTCGCTGTTGTCCAACATTTGATTGATTGACACATTTTGAGCAAGGAACATATCTCGGACATAATCACAATATGAAGGAGTCCAAAATTCCGTAAGGTCAGGAAAGGCTGCCCAAGTCCAAAACGGATAATACTTTAATTTGAAAATGTCCTCAAGATATTCAACACGGATAGCTCTTCCATTAGCATCTATCAAAAGATAATAGCGATCTCCCTCAAAAGTCGTGTACCATTCCCAAAACTTATATTTATCAGTAGTTGAATATGCTTCTTTTTGCGAAAGCCATATATTCTGATCTTGGATTCTATATTTTTTATTTGTCTCTTCCTGAGTAGATTGATTTGCATTCCCAGAACCATCGAGCAGAGCTTCAACCTCCCCTTTCAAATATAGCCCTTCTTTTACTCCGGCTTTCAATTCCTTTTTATCTTTCACTACTCCCCAGCGGCCCATATATCTAGCTTGCTCGATATCAATTCCGCCTCCTGATGGGTCAATAAGAAAGTCATAGACATCAACATTATCCAAATGAGATTGATAGCCGTTATAAGAATCCGCGTAGTAAGAATATATAGCTCTCCCGTAAATAATTCCTTGTTTCTTCCCGACGATATCTTTCAAATCCCAAAAGCCTACTTCAGAATCATACTTCTTTAATGAATTTAAACGAGCAACACGTCTTACTTGAGCATCTTTAGTTTTTACAAATTTAAAAATAAGAGGATTATCAACTTTTGAAAGAAGAGTATGCACAAACTCCTGCATTCGTCCTAGTTCAACATTGGAACGAGATTCGACGGAAGCAACTTTCCTGCCATAATACATTTCTTCATTTCTCTGCCAGTTTTTTATTTTGCCTTGCTTATATTGTCGAGCAAATTGAATTTCTTCAATCGCTTGAGCTGAAATTTTATCTCTGATCTGTTTATTGATAGCCATAAAGTGAAGTTCCCCCCTCCACTTTTATTTTAATACCTGTATTATATCATAAAGTAAAAGAAAAGTATCTCAAATTCCTATTTCTGGGTACATCATATGTTCTTCCGTGTCGATTTCTAATTGAATATACGCTCTTTCTGCAATAAATCTCTGATATTGCAAACTATCCGCGACGTCGTCCCTCTTCCCTAGTGGAAATTTGAGCAACTGCTCCTCTAAAACATCACATTCGTCTTCAATGTGATAAATAGTTCCCGCCTCATAGGGCGCAACAAGCGATTCTATACGCGATTCTTTCATTACTCCTCCGTGCTTTAACTGCACAATGTATGGATACTTTCCTCTTTTCCTGCATTCCTCTTGAAAGAAGGGTTCAATGGCCTGTGTATAAGCAGTTGTCTCAATGCCGATCTTCTCAAATCCCTCATCTTGCAATTCAAACAAAAGGTCAATCAACTGTTTAGGGTTAACACGATACTCCCTGCCAGATATATGCCAAAAGTTTTCAGTATTGACATAATTTCTCACAACTCCAGTAGCATCGCTTTCTGCATCTTTTGAAAGGGCAGTATCAATTGTTGCAAACTTCCTATTAGCCATAGCTTCAACTTCTTTTCGAGTCTTGTATTTAAACATGCTCTTTTTAAACTTTTGCATCTCTGAAGCAATAGGACAATTAAGCATTTCAGCAGAATAAACTAATGTCCCAAGTTGTATCTTTTTATCCTCTAATGATACCTTGCCTTCTTTCTTTGCTTCTTCTGTCGTCATTGCATATTTAGCCGGCCAAGTGGGGTAATTATTCATTTCAACAGGAACATTTCTTATTTTTAATCTAACATCAGTTTTCGCTCTTTCAATTAAGGTAGCAATACTTCCGCTTTCTGTAATCAAATTTCCTAAATAAAGAATAATTGCTTGAGAATCCAGTCCGGACTTAAACTCGTCTATATGATTTATAACACTTTGTGTATGAGCTTTAGAATCTTTTGTTTCCGAAGTTTCAAAATCATCCAGCAAAAGAAAATCCGGACGTTGCGAACCATGCAATCTTCCTCGAACGCTCTTTCCTGTCGAATGAGCTTCCACTCTCACTCCATTTGTTGTTATAAAATTATTTATTCTTTTTTGCGTAACTTCTTCAGTGTCTCTTTTTGCATTAAAAGGTTCTCCGAAATCTGAAAGTATTTTACCGTTAGTCTGAAGCGCATATACGACATCAAACAAAATGCGTTCTGCATTTGTTATCGAAAATGAGTCGACATTCAGATATCTTCGTTTGTTATAAATAATCAGCCAGACTAAAAAGATTTTCGCTATAGATGTCTTTGCTGATTCACGAAACATAATCCAAGCGACTTCCCTGTATTTTCCTTCCATCAAATCTCTAATATCTTGAAACATCTCAAAATGAAAAGGAGCAAAATTGTATGTGATATATTCCGTAAAATAATAACAAAGAAAAAGAGAAAAATTCTTTGAGCAAAGATATCTCCTTTCTTCAGGTCTTCCGTTTATGACTTTATCAAGAGCAACTTTATTTAAAGATGGCTTATTAAGCAATAGCATCTAGTTTCTTTTTTTCTTCAACACTTAATCCTTGCAATATTTTTTCTCCGCCTGAAGTAATATCGTTTTGAGGATTTCCTTCTGCCATTTTCCAAACAATCTCTTCAGGAAGAGACTCTAGATATTCTACTTTCCTATCTGGAGGCAATGCTTCTAAGTATTCCCTGGCAAAGGTTTTTAGAGATTTCCCGGGAGGTCTCCCTGCTGGGTTTCCTGATTCACCTTTTTTCCATTGGAATTTCTTTATCCTGTCCGCTTGACTCGGTTGTTTTGGGGGCTCTTTTTCAGGCGTTTTTTCTTTTGCTATAATATTCTCTTTCATAACCTCTGTAAATTACTTCTTTCTTTTTTTACTTAATCCTGCAGCTTCATAAGCAATTGCTATAATTTGTTTTCGTGATCGTGGCTTGCCATTCATACCGCGAGCCTTTCCTTTCTTTTTGTTGTCACGATATAATTCACTTATATTTTTTGAAACGTTTTTTGTCAGTGACATGTTATTTAAAAGATGTCATTAACTTATATTTGTTAATCAATTGTAAATAAAATAATTCGTCAGCCTTTATAATTTTCTGTTTATCTTTGAAAATTTGATTTGTTTCTTTTTTCCCAACTTCTAAAATCATTCTCCGATAAAACTCTGCACCATTTCCTCCTAAGTTTATATTACAATTATAACATTGTATTCTTAAATTCCTCAAATCGTATCTTAAATATGCTCCGCAGCCTCCAGAAGGTATAAAATGTCCTGTTTGCGCCTTTCGTGCTTCATCTATTCTTCTTCCGCATGTGAAACAGTTCCAACTCTCATCTTCATTCTTGTATCTTGATCTTACGACCTTTTTGCAAAGCTCCCAAAGTTCATTTTTTAATGATTTTGGGCTTCGTTTCTTCATCTTTGATTACATGCTTTGCTGCTATTGGGTTGAAACAATCTTTGCACAGCCATTCTCGAGTCTCTGTATTTGCATAAAGTTGGCCAGTTTTCTTTCTACATTTGTCACATTTCATTTTTTGAGCCCGTATATAGTATAACTTATATATATATGTGTGTGTTTTTTGAGGGTTCTCGGGTTACTAGCGGTGTCTTAGTCAGAAGTAGTCATCGGTTTTCTCTCCGTACTTCTTATTCTTCTCTCTCCTTCTCCTCTGCAAGACTTGAAGGGTAATCATTATATCGTTGAAGAAATTTAACGTCTTACGACATAATCGATGTAGCTGTTGTGTTTTCGTCGGGCCTCGAGCTACCGTTGTTCTTTAACTTCGCAACCAGGGAGGGCAAACAACTTCGCGGGCCGATTCCCCAGCAGAATTATCAAAAAATACTATTCTGTGCTCCTGCCTCGGGTTGCGATGCGAGGCATGAGGTGTATACCAATTATATTCCTGTCAAATTCTGCTAAGACAGGAGCACAGAATACTAAGTTGTCAATGCTATAGCAATAATATCCTATTTGCAGTAAAAAATGAACTGTAGAACATTATTTTTGTTCAATAACCTGTTCATAACTGTATGTCATAAAATTAAATTTCATTTCACCTATGCAGAGATGAATATAACTAACTATGTACAATAAATGATATTTGTTATGCCCTATCAAATATGATGTACAAAGTCTATTAATATGGTATAATGTCTATAGAAAGTTAATTTACAGAGAGCAGATAACATCATTTCTAGAATAAATTATATTCTTTTCTAGAATAATGTACAATTTGAAATCAGAGTTGAGGGTCAGAGCAAAATGTTTGAATCAATCGGTATTCTAGTACAATTGAAATATTGCAATTGCTACTGGAACATTAGAAAAGAAACAAGTTCTTTTGCTCTCAACTCTGGTTTGAAGCCAGACGGACATTGAAAATTGAATAGGGGTAAACGAAAACAAATGTTTAAACTTCAAAAAGAAAACGATTTTTATTTCGTGCAATTCAATGTCGAAGGAAAAGGAGGGCAAATGATGCAATGGGAAAAGTTTGAGACTCTTGAAAAAGCGTTTGCTTACATCAAAGAAAGTATCGAGAAATAGCCTTGTGTGTTTCATTCCGAACACTCACAAGGCGTTCGGAATAAAGTAATTAAAAATCAGACCCTATTCAGTCTTCAATATCCGGTATTGATAATTTGTAGCTTAAAGTTACTCAAGCGTTTCCGAAAGTATCGTACAATAACTTTCAAAGGTCGAGGAAATTTAATAACTTTAATCTATAAATAACTATGAAAAAAGAAATAATATACAAATTAGAGTTGACAAATCGAGAAATTAGAACAATAATGCATTCTCTTCTGAAATTAGGAAAAGAAGCAGAAGAATCAGGAGAAGAATTATCAGAAGAATATGATTCCTTGATTGATAAGGTTTCATTAAAAATGTCAATCAAATGAAATCATACAAATACTTAAACGGGTTGTTTGTCGCATATCTACATGGAAAATGGGCGGTCGGTCCCACTAGAATATCAGCGATTACTAAAGTTCTTAAATATGTCTTTGTTTTGTGAAAATAATTCAGATCGTGAAAGGTGTCTTTGAAGCAACTTACAGCGGATTGAAAGCCAGAGGAACTACAATGAGTATAGCAATTGACAAATTATTAGAAAAAATATTCAATAAATAAATGGATACTTCAACTTTGAGTAAAAAAGACAAATTGGCATTTTGGTTAGAAATTATGGGAGCAACTAAATCAGATATCGTTGAATGGAAACAATATAAATATATAAGGACTAAGAACCCAATTACATCAGACGAGAAAGGAAGAACTATGATGCAACGAGTATATCTGCCAGAGTCATTGATTTAACTTAAAATGGAAAAAAGATTTAATTTTTTGGGAGAAGAACTGCTAGGTCGTTCCGGAAACGCGTTCCAATACAGAGTATCTATAACTAAAGTAAATACAATTATCTTTCCTAAGGATGTAACAGATACATTTGAATTGGATGGAAAGTTTATAAAATTCTTTGTTGATGTAACTAAAAAAACTATTGGCTGGACTATAATTGAAGGAAAGACTGATTTGCAGGAATTGAATTCTGTAAGAAAAATAAATGTTTCGAAATTAAACGGAACCGCCACGTTTTCAATTAAGAAGTTGCTGAATGCTATTAAAGTAAATCTAGGCTCTTGTAGAAGAAAAATTCCAGTATTTCAGTATAAAGATATATTAATAGGAAACGATATCAACTATATAGAACTATCAGATGAAATCAAATAGTGTCAAATGTGATATCTGCGACGATACTGGATTTGTAGATACTATGAAATTCAACAAGGAAAGCAATATGTGGGAAGTCGAAGACACATTTCCCTGTGATTGTCAATCAAAAAATAGCAATAAACAAAATGATTGATTATTGTTCTAAAAAAAGTAGAATAGGAAGAAAAAGATTATTCAACTCATTCTATAATTGGCTAATTTATAAATGCGAATATAACTTATTCATAATATGAAGAGAAAAAGAGCAATAAAATTAGAGGACGTAGACAAAGACCAAATAGAATTAGATAGGGACATGGCTTTAATTAAGGATGCAAAAAAAGAAGCTGGTAGAATTATAAAAAAAGGAGAAAAAATAGTTGAACATGATATAGAATCTTTGTCTGAATTTTATACTTCATCTAATGGCTATGAGGATGAAGAAAAAGAAAATGCTAAGAAAATATATGAAAATGCTGTTTTAGAAGAAATAGAAAAATCACTACATCCTGAAAATATATGAAAAAAGAAAAGAAAGAAGAAGTTAAGGTCACCCCAGTCTTTACTTCAGAGCAGTTCTTCTTTAATTCAAAAGCAGAAAAGATTCAATTGGTTAATTTCCTAAAAGTCGGAGACTGGTGGGAGCAAAAAGGAAGAAAGACGTTGACTGTTTTGCTAACCCATGACGCTGTTCAAAAAATAGCCAAAGAAGCAGGATTAGTTTGTAAAGATTACAAAATAGTCACCCAACCTGATATATACAATAACTTTCAGTATACTGTTCAGGCTGACATCATTGATTCAAAAGGGAATACTTGCGAACCTCAATGGGGAGAAGCCAATAGAAGCAATTTAGGCTCTAGAGGCCGAAACAATCCAGCTAATATGGCTCAGAAAAGAAGTTATGACAGAACAGTTCTTAAGTGTTTGGGAATCCAAGGGATACTAAGTGAAGAAGAATTATCAGATAAAGAAGAAGAACAAATGGAAGAATTGACCCACGACGAAAGAAAACAAATAGCTCCATTATTGAATAATATAAATCTTGCTAAAACAAAAGCAGATCTAAACCATTTCAACGGAAATATGAAGATTTTAGTCAAACAAGGAAAACACAACGAGAAGCAATTAGAATTTCTAAGGAAAATGTTTATTAAAAGAATGACTGCCTTGGCTAATATAAAAACATTCTAAAAAGTTATGAAAAAGAAACCATTAACAAAAATCCAGCATCAAACTCTTGAATTTATAAAAGAGTTCTTTAAGAAGAATGGATACATGCCGTCATTGTCTGATATTGGAAAAAAATTCAAGATAGTGTCAACTTCATCTGCTTCAGAAAGACTACAGACGTTGATTAAAAAGGGATACATTAAAAGAACTCATCTTCCAAGAGATATAGAAATACTATGACAGATGCTTCAAAAATAGGGTTGGATAGAATATCGCCGTCTGCACTTCAATGTTATGAAGACTGTCCGAAGAATTTTTATTATTCTTGCTGGTTAGGGCTTCAACTTCCAGAAAAAGAAGAAAGACACATGAAGTTTGGAACTGCAATACATGAAACACTTGATTTCTTGTATTCAAACTATGATAGAAACTTCAACGGAGGTTGGCAAGGATTCTCATTCGATCTTTTGCAAGAAGAATTTGAAAGAAAATGGAAGCCAAGCATGATTACAGATTATGAGTTTTGTGTCTATAAACAAAAGAAGAATTCTCCTCTAAATAGCAAAAAAGAATTGTATGAGGACATGTTTGATGACGGAATAGAGATGCTTAAATCTTATTGGGAAGAAAAAGATGTTTTAATGTCTAATGGAGTTGATGTCTATAAAACAGAAATTCCGATAAGAGTTCCTTTATTGCATCCAGTGTCAAAAAAGCCACTTCCAATACCACTTTCTCTTAGAATTGATGGACTTACTACTTCAGGAAGCATTGTAGAGTTCAAGACATCAAGTGGCAAATATGTCGAAGAGGAAACTAGAAGAAAAATACAAGGATTGTCTTATTCATTTGTTAAATATCAAGAGACTGGAAGAGTCCCAAGGGTTCATTATGTCATTCTTTTGAAAGGAAAAGCAAAGGAACGAATACAACATATAACTTTGGACTTTGATGAAGCAGATATGCAAGCATATTGGAATAGAGTAAATGCTACACTTCAGAAAATTTTAAATCGAGAGTTTGAAAGGTCGAGGATTGGTCACATGCCATATTGTGATTGTTATAAATTCGATGAATTATTAAATGTAAAATAATGGAAATATTAAATATTGGAGATGAGGTTATGATTTTACCTGGAACAGATAAATACGATGAAGAGTTTAGCATTGGAGAATTAGTACACGGAAGTGTTCCAGCTATCAATCAAAAAGGAATTATTGCGAAGATAGGAATAAATTGTTGTCTTGTAAAATATATAGTTAATAATAAAAGTATGCAATTGTCATTTAGAAAAAATAGATTGTCAAAAATAAATAAAAACATCCAAACAAAAATGAAAAAAATAAATAATTTTATGAAGAGATTGCTTGATGCTGATACAAAAAAGCTAATTAATGCAGGGATTATCAACGGAGATTTACTTTTAACTAGTGAAGGACGAGAAGCATTAGAATCAATCGTGTTTCAAGTAAATAAAGCAGAATTACTAAAGATAGCAGACGAAATAATAGCTGATGAAGTAATAGCTGATAAAAATAATAAATAATATGGAAGCATCAAAAAAATATTTAGCAAGCAATAAAATTATACCATTTATTTCATTCAAGTCTCAACCAGAACACACTGTTAAATTAATAGATGATAAAGAAGATTCAATCATGACTCAAGAAGGAAAGCAAGACGGAATGAAATATCTAGTAGAAGAAGACGGAACACAAAAAAGTTTCTTTACTACTTCAATTAGTTTAGTTCAGCAATTGGCAAATTTCAATAAAGGAGATGAAGTCACAATAAAACTTGGTTCAAAGAAAGTAGATGGTCAATTCAGAAGTTCATATACAGTGAGAAAGAAAGGAGAGTCATCAGATCCAGAGGTAGAATCTCTTGAGGAAGCAGCATCAGAAGCACCATCATGGTAGATAACATTAGATTCCCTGCGCAATTTTACTCCTTTAGGGCGTCGACTATCGGAGATAGGATTATTTCTTTTAGAGTAGATGAGATGTATGCTGAACAGATAAAAGATTTGGTTTCAGTTAGAATGGGAACTGAATATATTATAACTCTAATTAAGACAGAGCAAAATATGGAAGATGAATTAAAATCTCTAAAAGAAAGATTATATAAAAAAATGCATATTCTAATTCATGAATATTCAGATAAATCTGGAGAAAATGAGAAAAAAGTAAAGGATGTCTTAAAAAGTTACTTAAAGTCTCAAGGAGCGATATCTGAAAGCACTAAAGAATTAGATACAAAGGGAGTCGCAATGGCAAATAATAAATTAGAAGAATGGATATCAAAACAAATCCCTTTGTCGGATATCTTGAAAAGTTTGGAAAGAAAGGAGCTCAAATAAATCCAGTGCATGAAATAGTTAACATTTACTTGAAGATACGAGGTTGGGACAAAATGACTAAAGACTGGTATCTAAAAAACAATGTTAATTATGCAAAACTATGTAAAGAAGCAAAAAGACTGTTGCTTGCATGTGGAGGCAACATCGAAGATGCAATGTGGTCAGTAGATAAAATGAAATACAAAGCAGATAAAGGACATTTCAATTGGACAATATCTACTTGTCTAAAATATAAATTAAATGATTAGTCTTACAAAAGAAACAATTAATCCAGAAAAATACTATTCCGCATCGCAGATCGCCGGAAGTAAATTATTGCCCTGGACATCTGTTATGACATTTACTGCAAAGCTTAGAGACCCTGCATGGCAATCATACTTTAACCCGCTTATAGAACAAGGACAACATAGTATAAGATATAAAATCAAAGGATCTGCATTGCTCACTGTATTAAGACTGATAGAAAATGGAGAAATATAATGGTTAAATTAAACAATACGTCATGTAGAAATGTAAATAAAAATGTCAACACATCATTCATATAAGTATCCAAAAATTCAAACAGTAATTCGAGGAACAGTGTTTATAATGACGAATGTGTTCGATTCTAACGTATACAATGAATATGAAATTAGATTCCAACAAGGGAAAAAAATAGAAACAGGTCGAATCTCACATGATGCAATAAAGACATACATCAATCAGAACATATGCATTCGAAAAAGTGTATTGTCATTTGCTAATGGAGCACCATTTGTTAAAATCCCAATATTATGCTTGAAAATATCTGGAAAAGACAATATGCCTTTGAAACAGCTTTCTTTAATCCCAGAAAATTAACAAAAAAAGAAAGAATCAAATGGACAAAAGAATTCATTCTTTGTGCACATCAGGAATTGGCTGAGGTGATGAACTCGATAGATTGGAAAACATATCATGCTTACGGAAAAAAGAAATATTCAGAACAAGAAACTAGGGAAGAAATAATAGACGTGTTGAAATTTGTCTTAAACTTATGCATCGTATGGAAGATGACTCCAGAGGTGATATATGAAGAATTTCAAAAAAAGTCTGATTTAACAGAGAAAAGACTAAAGAAAAAAGCATGGAAATAATATCATTTAGAGACATATATAAAGATCTTCTTCATCGTGGCCATAAAGTCTCTCCTAGAGGAGAAGAGGTTATTGAGATCGAAAATGCATCATACATTTTCACTCCATTTCAACGATTTATCAACTTTGAATGTAGAAAGCTAAGTGTCCCGTACATTAAAAAAGAGTTCTTATGGTATCTTAAAGGGGATCGATTCGATAATAGTATTTGCAAATATGCATCATTTTGGAAAACAATTCAAAACAAAGACGGGTCGTTCAATAGTAATTATGGCCAATATATCTTTGGAATAGAAAATCAATTTGATATTGTCCTTAATATCCTTAAGAAAGATAAAGATAGTCGACGGGCGAGTATAATTATTCTAAAGCCTGAGCATATAAATTCGGATACAAAAGATGTATGTTGTACATACGCTATAAATTTTAGAATCAGAGAAGATATCCTTAATATGACCGTCCATATGAGAAGCAATGATGCTATATTTGGATTAGGAAACGATCTTCCTTGCTTCAGTTTCATATTCGAAATGATGTATAACACGTTGAAAGAGTTTTATCCATCATTAGAGCAAGGACTATATTATCATAACGTCGATTCATTTCATGTATATGCAAGACATTATGAGATGCTAGAAAAGATCGCTAATAAAGATGAATTAGAACAGGTCAATTGTCCAAAAATATCAGGGTCTAAAGAAGTAAAGTTTCTACGTACATTAGATTTTGACGGAATTCCTCTAGAGTATCATTTTATAAAATGGTTAACAAATTAAAAAAGTATTCAATTATATATGCTGATCCTCCTTGGTGCTATGATGCATCAGACTTTCTTGCAGAAAAATCGTTGATAACAAAAAATAGAAATACACAATATGCAACTATGGACTTTGAGGACTTAAAAGCTCTACCTGTACAAAATATAGCAGAAAAAGATTGTTTGCTATTCATGAGGACTACCTCAGCTTTTGTATATGGAGCAATAGAAGTAGGTATGACATGGGGATTCAAATTTTCTGTTGTCGGATTTGTATGGGACAAGCAAGCAATCAATCCTGGAAATTATACATTATCAAATTGTGAATTCGTCTTAATTTTCAAAAAAGGAAAAATACCAACCCCTAGAGGACTTAGAAATGTTAGAGCAATGATTTCTGAAAAAAGAAAAAAGCATAGTGCAAAGCCCGCAGAAGTTAGAAATAGAATTGTTCAAATGTTTCCGTCGTCTTCAAGAATAGAACTATTTGCAAGAGAAAAAGTTAAAGGCTGGGATTCATGGGGTAATGAGATTATCTCTGATATCGTATTATGACAACTTCTATAAAAAAAGCAATAGTCGGGTATGACAATAGAAGGAAAAAGGGGCTCTATTTAGTGCAAAAAATAAACGGAAAAAGAACTCCAATATATATGAATTGGGACGGTTGGTATTTCTATATTCTCAAAGAAGATTTTAATAAAATAGAAGATATTATCTTCAAATTCAAAGATCAAGGTCTTATATATTATTCAATCAAAGGTCAAAAATATGTCCGGGTGTATGCTAATCGACAAGTAACAGAAGAACCGACAATTGAAACACTGCGGGTTGAGCTAGAAGAACGAGATGTGCAAGTATTCGAATTTGAGTTGAACAAAACAAAGAGATATATGATTGACAATCAGATCGGGATAGAGACAGAT
>ERZ1292632.637-Hain-H43-01um-R2-637-length-38927-cov-13_pt2 | contig 36744 bp, 49 predicted proteins | sample MGYA00564407_ERZ1292632 | MGnify/ENA primary metagenome ERZ1292632 (study PRJEB36523, sample SAMEA6512637) | groundwater metagenome | collected 2019-01-08 | study: AquaDiva: Metagenomics assemblies of 32 groundwater samples | reverse complement strand
CCTCGACTCCGGCTCTGCCAAGTCCTTCAAGGTTATCTCACCACGATACCTCGCCGCCAGTTCAAGCTCACGAAAGACTTGCTTGGCCCTGCCAGCTAGGGTTATAATTTTCTCAGTCATACCGTCTCCTTTGCCGGGGCTGTAGTGTCCAGCTACGCCCCGGCGGGTTTATTTTACCGTTCGGCTCCCGAATTTGATTCCATCCAGTAGGCTTTAATATTCTCTGCAATCTCAAGGTCATCGGTCAAGCCCCGAAAGATAGCCTCAAAGACCTTTCTCAGTGCCACCGCCTTAGCCGCCGCCGCACTCAGGTCGTCAAAGAAGGGTGAATAGGTCATAAGCCCACCTCAATAATTTCTCCGGTTTTCTTATAATGTTCAACCGCTCTTACCGCCTCTGGGAAGCCCAATCTTAGTTTCTCTTTGTTTTCACTATCAGCTTTGAAAATGACTTTCAACAACTGCGTGGTGAAGTTAGTCTGATTGTCGCTCCCGTTTAGCATAATCTCCATGTCTATCCTGATTGTCATTTACCCACCTTCCACGCCTCAGCCCTATTTTTGGAGTTGGCAAACAAGTCCCAAAAGGCGGTGTCTACCACAGCCCGATACTGCTTCTTGGCGGTGTCTGCCACAGCCCGATACTGCTTCTTGGCGGTGTCTGCCACAGCCCGATACTGCTTCCAGGCGGGGTCTGCCACAGCCCGATACTGCTTCCAGGCGGGGTCTGCCACAGCCCGATACTGCTTCTTGGCGATTTGGTTAAGTAACCCCTCCGGTTGTGCCACTCCCCGAAAGTCTCCCCGCTGGATTGCCCTAACAATAACAGCGGGGAACTTATCAGGGTCGGAGAAGTCTGTTATCTCTATATCTACCCCTCCATCTATTTCGTAATACGCCCTGATAGCCGCATGCCCCAGAAGTTCACCCTGACCAGGGAAGCGTAACTTTAAGGCTTGCCCCTGTGGGGAATCCATTTGTTTCTTTGTTAGAAAGTAATCCTTTTTATCTTTCCTGACGATACTTATAAATTCACAGATAGCACACCTTCCTTCTTATCAGATTTGCGCGGTGTCTGCCACAGCCTCTCATCTCTCAGTCCGGCATTAGCAAAGTGACAAATTCTTTAATATCTATGCCATATGCCCTCGCTAGTCTCGTTAGGTTTGCAGGTCGTGGCATACCTCCGTTTTCAAGCCTGCATATCACCATCATTGATAATCCAGCTCTGTTAGCTAGTTCCGCCTGCGACCAGCCCTGAATCATTCGAGCTTTAACAAGCGCTTTTGTTGCGTTATTCTTCATTTCGTCTCCTTTACCACTTCAGTTCCGCGGGGTTGCTTTCTCAAGGTCACAGTGAGATTGTAACATACCTGAATAGACTTGTCAAGCCCCTTTTTGACTAATCTACAAAATAAATATTGACAAAGGTAGAATAGTATGGTAGAGTTTTATTGGAGGTCTGAAAATGGGGACTAGAAAAGTAACCTACCTACGGCAAACGCCCTTCCCTGACGATGTGACGCCCAGGGTCTTAAAGGCTATGAACGAGGATGGAATGTCGCTCAGGGCGCTTGCCGATAAATATGGCGTGTCTTACGAGACAATCCGTCTTGAGATAAAGAAGGCTAAAGATGTTGAAAAGAATATTACTGCGTAAACATCTGAACATACAATCAGATGCCGAACTTGCCGAAGTTTTAGGTTTTGGTGGCGATATTGAGACTATGTTAGAAAGAACCGAGGAAGGTGATACGATGGATTTAATTCGACAGGAAATTAAATCCATCCATCCACATAAGTTTGTTAATCGTAAGCCTATTAGTAATTCAGTACGCTTCCAAATATTCACAAGGGATAACTTCCATTGTCGTTACTGCGGCCGGGGCGTAGAGGATGGCGTGAAATTAGTAGTTGAGCATATTATCTCAGTAAAAGATGGCGGGGCTACGGAATTAAGTAATTTAGTCGCCGCCTGTTTTGATTGTAATAGCGGTAAAACCAAACACTCCTTATTAACAAGGTCAGGGCAAATCCCAAGTTATTTGGTACTTGGGCGTAAGCAGTTGAGATAAATGTCCACTGTCTGGTATGCGATTAACGGGCGTAAAGATGAGTCATGAATGCCTCAATGAGATTTTCCGTGACTCTGGCAAGAGGGGCGGGCGACCGAAGAAAGAAACCACCAAGAGGTAGAGAAGTGACAGATGACGACTTACCCAAGACAAGCGTTCTAATCTGCTATACAATCAGGGCAAGATAACGATAAGGATGACCAATGACTCAGAACAGCACTCACAGAACAACCGACTTTCAGGAAGCAATCTACCTTCGTAAGACCGGTATTCTCTTTCTCAGAACGGAATGGCCTACGGCACAGCAGGCTGTTTTTGTCTTCAACAAACCCACTGATGACGTCCTAATCGCCTGGCATACCGGTAATGATGGCGGTGTCCGAGTGGTTATGGATGCGGCTGACTTCTTCCGAGACGAACTAAAACGGAGGGACAGATAATTTATGGCAGTCTTATATTCGAAGACAGAAGATTCTTATGTTAAAATGATTTTCCCCACCCCCACAACAACAAAGCAGTGTTTCCTTTGTTTAGAGATAGTCGAGCCGCCTTGTATCTGGTGGAGTGGCGATAGTTTAATTTTTCTACATTTTGACTGCGCACGTCTCTTAGCTTCTCATCTTCAAAGTGATGCCATGCGTTATCTGGTTTCTTTTGATATTAAAAGGATTAAATAATGCAGGTTGCACAACTCCTCACACAACTTAAAAATGTGAAGGGGCATGAAGGTCAGTGGACCGCCTTGTGTCCGGCGCATAATGACCGAGAGCATAGTCTTAGTATTGGACTGAAAGATAATAAAATCCTCCTGACCTGCTTTGCTGGATGTTCAGTAGAATCTATTTGCCAGTCCATTAAGGTTGAAGTGAGTGACTTATTCTTAGATAAAGACACTCCAAAAAAAGGTCCTACTATCGTCGCTATGTATGATTACAAAGACGAAAAAGGAGAACCCTTATACCAAAAGGTGCGCTTCGAGCCAAAAGACTTTCGCCAACGGCGGAAAGTTAATGGGCAGTGGTCATGGAATCTTAATGGTGTAAGACGTGTTCTTTATAGACTGCCAGAGCTACTTGAATCGAAATGTGAGGTTTACCTTGTTGAAGGGGAAAAGGACGCTGATAACCTCAGAGCCATCGGTAAGACCGCAACTACCGCTGGTGGTGTTCAAGATTGGCGAGACGAGTTTGGTAGTTTCTTGACAGACCGCAAGGTTGTAATTATCCCCGACAATGACCGCCCAGGTTATGCACTGGCGCAAGTAGAATCAAAGGTTTTGGCTAGGAAAGCAAAAAGCGTTTCTGTAATCTTAATACCAGAGGGTTATAAGGATATATCAGATTGGCTCCAAGCTGGCAACCCTTTTACTGAACTTCACGAGGAAGATGTATCTATCTTAAACGCCAATATTCAGTTTGAGAATAAAGGCAGCCGTTACTTATTCCGGTGGGAAGGGTATCAGGCGGAAATCTCTAAAATCAAAACGGCAAGGGATACGACTATATGCCAGCTTGTCGTGTACTCTTCTGTTGGCGCGGCCTTCCGGACGCGCCTGAACCTGGAGTCAGACCGGGCTAGGTCAAGCACGGCAAAGGAATTAGCGACCCGATTCAAAGGGCAAGAATGGAAGGATTTGCTTGAGGAAATTACCAACAAAACTTTACAAGAGTTCGAGAAGGGGGAGCCAGTGATTGAACTCCACTCAAACGATGCCGCTCCCGCCCTCGATTACCTGATTTATCCGCTAGTGCCGGCAGGTAAACCCACAGTATTATTCGGCGACCCCGGTAGTGGCAAAAGTCAATTAGCTGTCGTGCTAAATATTTTAGCAGCCTTTGCTGGCTGGGACGATAATCCTTTACGTCTCATACCACCCAAAAAGTCGATGCGTGGCTTGGTTTTGGACTGGGAAGCTGACGAGGACGACTGGCGCCGTCAATTAGCATGGTTTACTCAGGCTTTCGATTTGGGTTATGCAACTCTATTCTACAGGCGCTGTTCTTTGTCTTTAGGTCATGACCTTGACGCAATCAAGGCACACATTGAGATGGTTAGAGCTGACTACGTGATTATCGATTCGGTATCTCTTGCTGCGGGTGGAGACTTGAACCACATGGACGTAGCTACGAACTTTTTCAGGGCAACAAGACAGCTTACCTATCCCGATGGGAGACCGTTGACCAGCATCTCCCTTGCCCATACCTCGAAAGACCGCGACAGTAAACAGAAAACCATCTTGGGGAGTGTTCTTTTCGAGGCCGGCGCACGCAATGTTTGGGAAGTCCGGGCCCAAGAGGATGAACCCGAGGACATTCTTGACATTGCCCTTTTCCATAGAAAATCAAACCTTTCAAAGAAACATCCGCCACTTGGCTACCGAATCCAATACCGGCTAGACCCAAATAATCAAAACCAGACAATACCTCAATCTATGAGTTGGCTCGACCCAAAATCAGTAGAGGAATTTGTTGAGCGAATGAAAACTACCGACCGGATTTTACATTACTTAAAGGGCGTCAGAGCTGATGAGAAAACTATTGCGGAAGAGCTTGGCTTAACTGTTAATAATACGAGGGTGTCATTGTTCAGGTTAAAGACTAAAAACCTTGTCGTTAAAGGGGATGACGATAGGTGGGCAAAACTATACATTGCAGACGAACTGTAATCACTCGTAAATTACAGTTGCATTACAGTAATTACAGGCTAGTAATTACACTGTAACCATCCTGATTACATTACACCCCCCCCTATTATAGGGGGTGTAATCTAGGACTGTAATCGAAAAATAATATGGGATGCACACGTATTAAAAAATAGGACCTACCAATGAGACCTTTGAAGGAGATGAGTTTATGAAGAACAAGTGGAGATTGATGCCGTCTAATCCTCGATAAATGACAAGAAATACCCTAAGTCTAAGTCACGTCACGACTAAAAAGAATAAGGCTTGACAAAATCCCCCAAATCCTCTATACATTAATCAATGACAACTCGGCTAAAACGCTTGACCGCTAAACAGGAGGCCTTTTGCGTTTTCTTCTTCAAAGATAAAAACGGGACTCAATCGGCTATAAAAGCTGGATACTCACCAAGAACCGCTAATGAAATCGCCGCTGAAAACTTAACCAAACCTAGTATTAGAAAAAGGATTGATGCGCTGGAGGCTAAAGCCGAGTCCGCAGCCATCGGGGATGTAGTAGAACGGAAGAAACGCCTGACTGAGATTTACCGCGCTAATCTGACTGATTTTGTGGATGCCGGGGGCAATATCACATTAAAGCCATCGGCGGCGATAGCTGAGTTCACAGTTGAGGAAATGGTTGTAGACCAAGAAGCAAGTCTATCCCGCCGGACAAAGAAGCTCAAGCTCCGAGACCCTATCGCTGCCATAGCTGAGCAAAACAAAATGGAGCGGATAGGCGCGCCGGATGTGCCGCCTGTTCAGACCGGTCCCACTCAAATCAACATTATCGTGGCATCGGACAAGGGCAAAGAGCTGGTAGACTGGCTGACTAAGGGGCAGCCGAAACTGCCTCCAGCAGGGGGCGTTCAATGACAATAGCAACCGCTACCGCCTATCAAGGTCAACATAGCTTTTGTAATGGTAACTATCCCCTCTCAACCCGTAATATAGTCTCGAAATAGTGTTAAAATATGAGCAGGAGGTATCAAAATGAAGAAACAAAATAAACCCCTGACCAGGAAAGAATTTGAATCCCTGCTCATAAAATCGGCTCAGCCCGTGCAGGAGCGAGTTGAGAAACCCGCCCCAGTAGTAGAACAAACATCGGAATCCCAGAGTTCCGGTGATTGTAACGAAAACCATACTCGTTAAAATAGTCCTGTAGGTATTTGGGGGACACAGCATGATGGACACCACTAATACCACGTTTAACGAGAGACCAAAAACCCTCGATGGAGTTGACGTGAGAGGCTCCTCTGGCATACTCACCGCTACCATGCCGGACAACGCTGTGGGTGTATCCGAGCTTTTGAACCATGCTGTAGCTGGAGAGTTCATCGGTATGGATTGTGTTTCGAGCGTCTCTAGGAACGTTGTCCCAGATGATGGGCAGAACGGTTTTGGTTTTAACGTCCATCGTGACCTTGGTGACAACCTGAGAGGATTCCCGATTAACGAGACCCACTACAGGGGTTTTACCCTCAGCACCCCGTCCACGTGTGCCGTGACGCTTGCCACCTATATAGGTTTCGTCAATCTCGGTGTTTCCGTTCATCGGTTTGGCCTGTTCATCCATGAGGGAGCGGATTTGTTTGAACATTCGCCATGCCGTTTTATATGTGACTCCGAGTTCCCGCTCCAACTGTTTAGCGGAGATACCACAACGAGTAGACGACATCAAAAACATGGCGTAGAACCACGAGCGGAGCGGAGTAGGCGATTTGTGGAATATCGTTCCGGCTGTCGGAGAAATGATGTTTCCGCAGAACTCACAGGCATAACCTTTGCGTTCTGCTCGTCTATAATGTTTCGTGATTTTATGACAGGTCGAACAGGTTACTCCGTTTGGGTAGCGAGCCTGAAACAGGAACTCCAGGCATGTATCGTCATCGGGAAATTGAGCGTTGAAATCTTTGATAGTGTATTTGGCTGTCGTCATGTTAATCCCCTCTCTGAGTACGTTTTGATTTCAGTGTCTCAAACTCTACCAGGTAATTGTCCCAAAACTTTTTGTTCTCCCTGTCTCGCCTATATGCAATCCACGTCGTTGCCATTGATTTCTCCTGTAATGTCTCTGGAGCATCCAGATATAGTTCGAAATGGTCGCCAGGGACACCATGCTCATGCAGAGCACAACCCTGATAGGGCATCAGTAAATGGCAAGTCGGGCATCGGAAAAAAGACTCTCGAAAATCCACTCCTGCATACGGGTCGGGGTGTGACTGTAGATAAATCCGGTCTTTTTCTAATTCTACTGCCATATCGTAATCCAGTTGCATATCCTCTAACATTCCATCAAAATCAGTCATTTTATTCTGACCTCCCATTCTCTTTATCCCAAATCTGTGTCTGGTTGCTGTTTTTGTATGGGTTGTTGACCATGAATTCGCAATTTTCGCATTTCGTGTCTGGATGGATACAAACCTCTGATTTCCGGCAGCACCATCTGAAATCGAACTCGTTTTTCATTGGTCGCTCTGTGTTATTCTCTCTGATTTCCATTTGTTTGCCTCCCTGTTTTTATTTATACCTAATATTACCATGCCTGTTACTGTCTGTCAAGGGATAGATATAGGCGTAAAACGCAGTAAATACGAGCTAGATAGAGGTAGTGCAAGGTAGTATGGTTTTTACTAACGTTACGGGCTGTAAAGGGATAATTACCTTTGTAATTGGCAAGGGATACCAAGAAATGAAACCCACTTTAATCGAGGGGTCTAACAATGGCACTCAGGGGTGAGGCAAAAAAACTCTATCAGCGGGAATATATGCGGAAGAGACGGGCTGTTAGACCCGTCTTGTTAGACCCTGTGCCTGAAATCTATATGTTAGACCCACCACCAATAGATGACATAGATGTTAGACCCGACAAACAGACTTTGGAACGTTTGCCAAATAGCCCTGACGGCAGGTATCACTAATGGTTACCGCCACCCGGCCACCCGCCGAAGCCACTACTATGCGGACTACCAGGGTATTTGAGGACATTCTGGAAGCCTACAGAGCCGGTATGAGGCGTATACTCCTACAGGGCGGCACATCATCGTCGAAAACCTGGTCCGTTCTTCAGGCACTAATCCTCATTGCTAAGTATTCTGCAGCGCCGCTCCTCATCTCTGTCGTTTCTGAGAGCATGCCCCACTTGCGTAAAGGGGCTATCCGTGACTTCTTCAAGATTCTCAACGAGACTGAGGATAACAACCCGAACTGGTCTAAAACCACATTCACATATACTATGGGGCTCTCTCTAATCGAGTTTTTTGGGGCTGATGACCCCAGCAAGGTAAGGGGGCCGCGCCGTGACATCCTGTTTATCAACGAGGGGAATAACATCCCCTGGGAGACGGCAAGAGGGCTGGATATACGCACGAGCAAGTTTACCATCGTGGACTGGAACCCCGTCGGGCAGTTCTGGGCGCACGAATTCTGGATGAACTCTCCTGAGAACGCCTATTCCCGCTCCACCTACCTGGATGCCAGAGATGTTCTTGCGCCTGAAGTGGTGGCAAATATCGAGAGCAACAAGGACAAAGACCCGAACTGGTGGACCATCTACGGGCTGGGAGAGATGGGCAAAGTTACCGACCTGGTTTACCCTAACTTCGAGCAGGTGGATGTTTTACCGGCTGGGGCGGTGTTCTACGGACTTGACTTCGGGTTTATGGTTGACCCGACAGCTTTAGTGGCAAACGTGCTGATTGGCGATAAACTCTATTCACAGGAACTAATCTACTCCCTTGGGATGGATAATCAGCAAATAGCCCGGCAGATGGACTTGCTCAAAGTGCCCCACAACTCTCAAGGATGGGCTGACCCTGACGAGGAGAAGTCTATTGTGGAAATCCAACGAGCGGGCTATACTGGTATGCAGCCAGGAGTTAAAGGGAAGGGTAGCGTTGAGTATGCGCAACAAAAGGTCAACCAGCTATATCAGTTCTGGACAAAAGACTCCCTGAACGCTATCAAAGAGCAACGCAACTTCAGGTATATCCGGCGCCGCGACTCGACCGGACATGAGTACCTGAGTGACGATACGACCCACCAGTGGAGCCATTGTATGCGAGCTAGGGGATATGCGGTGGTTGGGCATGGGATGGCTGGTTCAGGAATCGTCAAGCCCCCCGTGAATCACTACGGCGTTAGAAGGATGGTGCCAAGTGGTAGATATTAACCCTGGCGGCAACGGACATGGGGGAACTACCTCACCTCTCAAGATGTGCCCGTTCTGGCAAAAATGGTGCGACAAGGACCTTCAGGGTAGTTGCGCTTTGCACGTGGAAATCAATAAGCAGGTGGGCGGCGTGGTTCAGAAGCTATCAATGTGCGGATTCAACGCTCTGGGATTGATTCTGTCAGAGATAAACCAGAAGACGCCGGCGCCGATGCCATCTCAGATGCCAATCAGGTTGCCGAATATACACAGGGGGTAAAGCATGGATAGCTGGGAAATGGTAGACGCCCGGAACAAGCAGCTTGGCAATTTCTATAAGCGCCTTGACCGGACACGGAACAGGCTGAAGCTATACAGTCCGGACGGGGAGATTGACGGATTCCACCTGAAAGACCCCCTGACGGGCAACAATATGACTGACGTAATCAACGTCACGGAGAATAAATCCGTGTCCTATATGATTCGGATTATCGCCGGGCTGATGGCGGGTAAATGGCAGCCAGTTGTCGAAAGCGGACCCGGCAAGAAGTTTGGCGCTCGGGCTGCCAGGAAAATCGAGGCATTCATAGAGGCGAACTTACAGCAAGCCAATGAGTATTTGTTGTCTGAATATGGCTTAATCGACCTGGATAGCTGGCTATGTGCCCACGTATGCCACACATCGTTACTCGGCGTGCAGTGGGTAGCCAGCATAAAAGACGGGGAGTACCATATTCACTGTCTGCCTGTTGATATGAGGTGGACGCCCTTTGTGCTGAATAAGTGGGTAGCCCCGACAAGCTGGCTCGACAAGGATGAACTCGAAGAAGAGCTTGAGAAGATGGCAAAGAGGCTTCACGAGAAAGCCGAATACAAGAAGCCTTCAGTCAAGTTCAAGGATACGGGTAATGAACTAATTGATATCTGGAAACCTGAAACACACGAACTCTGGGTAGAGAAAGAGAAAGTGTTTTCCGAGCCTAATCCATTCGGGGAAATCCCCTTTGATATTATCTGGCCGCCTACAGGGTTTATGTTTAGGGACAAAGATTATTTGGAGTTCGAGTCCCCCAACGTGCTCTATGCCAACGAGGGACTTTACGACCAGTTAAGCAGGCAAATGTCGGTAGATGCCACATTGGGGTTCAATGTTATCGACCCTGCTTATCAGTATGCCACTAAAAACCCGGATGCCACCAAGCCAACACAGGAGACGCCAAAGCGGGGGCAAACTGTGGAAGTGCTCGAAGGAGAAGAGCACAGACCCGTCCCGACTCCTGACATCAATAGGGCGGAACTGGCAACCCGTGACCAGGTGAACGGACTGATAGAAGGCGCTGCCCCCACTACACCGAAGCAATACAACACCCCGCCGTCAGCGATTGAGACAATCACCGAGGTGGAACTGGTAGACCAGCTTCAGAACCCACGCATAATGGCTCTACAGAGGTTCAAGGAGTCGCTGGCCAGGCGCATTATCAGGCAGGCTATCAAACTGGGGGGGAAGGGGTACACAGTCGGCAAATCAGGGATGCTCCAGGACTTCAATGTCTCCGACCTTAAAGACCCGAAGCAATATACAGTGTCGTATACGATGCTGAAGCAAAGCAAGAGGCTGGCGGTAGCCAACGAAGCCCGTGCTCTGGCTTGGTGGGGGAGATTGCCAGATGAATACATTATTACGAATATTATGATGGTTGACGACCCACATGGTTTACTCAAACAGATAGCTCTGATGAAGGCAAAGGCACTCAACCCGGCTATCGAACTGTCAGAACAGGCGGTTAAGTATGCTGAGGAAGCGGACGAAACCGAGGACGAGGGCGAGAAGCAACTCCTGATTATGCAATGGAAGACTCTCGTTCACGAGTACGTGGTCATTATGCGGCAAAGGCTCAACCCGGCTGTGGAGACCCAGCAGGTCACGGAAGCGGGACAGCAAAAGGGCAACCCGAATGCCCTGACCAAGATGCTAGGGCCGGGCGGGGGGATGCCGGTAGTGCAGTAGGAGGTAACTAATGGCTAAATCTCAAAAGGAACAATGTATCAATGCTATCGTGACCATGACAGACCCGTTGGCGCCGGCGGTCACGCAGCCCACGCCCCGGGATGCGATAATGAATATGGTGGAACAGATAAGGGTGAGGGAGAAGGGTGGGCAACAGGGTGAAATACCGCCTGGGGCGGTGTAATAGTGAAAGAGACAATCGTATGTGTCGAATGGGATGATGCCAGCTCTAACTCTGGCTATTTCGATGCAAAAGACCCCGACCGCTTTACACCCGTAAGGACAAGAACGGTCGGGCATCTGGTTAAACGGACTGCTCAGGCTGTTATCGTCTCCCAGGATAGATTTTATCTGTTAGATGGGAAGCAAGACGGGGACAGACACACGTCTACCATCCCCAAGAAGATGATACGCAAAATAACCGAACTCAAGGGGTAATATGGCCCTAGCGCTATCCCCAACCCGTAAAAAGAAAATCTGGTATCTGCCTGACGGCACGACTTCGGACGTGTATCAGCCGGGGGCTTTGTCTGCGCCTACCAGCGTCTATAAAGGGCTGGGCTTGCCGGAAGGGTATGCTCAAGGCAAGGACCTTCCAGAATTCTTACCCGAAGCAACGCCTCCCCCTGAACCCGCGACCTTAAAAGGCTTTCAGGATTTGGAGCTTAACACCTCACTCAGCAAGCTATTCCCTGAACTATATGCTGTTCGTGAGGGCGAAACCCCAGACCTTGCGACAAAACAGCAAGAGGTTTACCAGAATGTTTACACCATGGCTACGACCGACACAGAGACCTTCTTGCGGTCAATGATTCAGAAAGGGCGCTCACCTGACAGCGAAACTCTCTTAAAATCATTCGGGCTTGGCGATGAGGATATTAACCAGCTATATGCGCCTCCACCCGAACCACAGGTTGCCGAGGCAGAAGGAGCGCAAACCACTACAGGCGATTACTTCTCACGCTTGCCCGATGATGCTTTCAGGAAACAACTGGCAAACATCGGCAGGAGTTCGCAGTCTGAAGCTATTGTCAGGCAAAAATACCCCAATATCAATGAGAAGGGTTTGGCGGACTTCTTTAATCCGAAGGCAAAGCAGTTCTCGCCCGGATTCAAACCTGCCATCCCTTTACCTAAGCCACCAATGATAACTACGCCTGCTGGGAAGAAAGCACCCTATCTGATGACTGATAAAGAATTAGGTTCTATGACTGCTGCTGAGAAGGTGGCATATACGACTAATCCTCAGAAATGGCTTGAGGAGAGAGGTGATTGGGCACAGGGACGGGTCATAGAAGACCGCATAAAGATTATCGCTGAGACTTTGGGGCTGCCTTCTAAAGTTGAAACACCCGCCGAACAAGCTCAGTTGTTTGCAGCCGCAGGGAGTATGATTTTGGGCGTGAAAGGTCTATCTACGCCCTTTGAAGCGTTATCTGCAAAGCAACTTGTCAGAATGGGCACCGAGATAGTTACTGGTATTGATGTTGGTAGTGTCAAGTCATTGGTCACGAAGTCAAATGGCAAACTCACAGAAGAAGCAGCCGTTAAACTCAAGCAGAGTGCCGGGGCAGCACTGGATGAGTTGAAGAAAGCGCCGGAAGTCCCCAAGCCGCCTACAGAGCCATCCATAGAAAGCATAGCCCAGAAGATAGCCCGTCAAGAACCTCTCTCGACCGCAGAGGAGCAATTCAGAGTTAATAATAGGCAGGCGGTTGAGGATGCGCTTCAGAAGATGAAAGCTCCCGCTACTGGTGGTGGGATAGAACCCTCCGCCCCGCCGCCGGTAGCAACTCAAGAAATAGCCCAGCTAAAGAATCTGGGCTGGTCTGATGCTCGGATAGCTGAACTGGATGAAGGGGAGAGAGCCAGCATTATCAGGAACAAAATGGCTCCTGCGGATGCCTTTGAAGCCCCTCAGGCAGAGATAGATAAGGTGAAGGGAAAGAAAGTTCCTGTTGGCGAGCAGCCAACTATTAAACCCCCCGAAGTACAACCAATTAAGACAGCGGAGATTCCCAGAGTGGAGCCAGTAAAAGCTGCCAATATCCGCCTTGAGAAATATCCTGAAGAAACCAGAACTATAATTAAGGAGTGGGCGGACACTCACCCAGCAGAAGTTCAAGCGGCAAGGCGTGGCGTAATCCCGGATGCCCAGGTAAAAGCCGATGCCGAGAAACTTGTTTCTGAAGTGGGCGGGGATTTAGATAGGCTACAAAGACGATGGAAGGCAGGGCAAGCCTGGAATGCTGAAGAGCTACTGGCAATCCGTAGTGTGCTGAAAGAAAAGACTGCCGATGTTCTAAAGGCGCAAGGATTAGTTAAGTCCGTTAATAGCACCGAGAACTTACTCAGACTTCAGCTTGCCTTAAAGGAACAGGCAGCCGTGCAAGAGATAGTTCACGGCGTTACTGCCGAAGCTGGCAGGGCTTTACGTTCTTTCCGACAAGAAGTAATTGACGTAATCCAATCATCCGATGCCGATAAGATGGAGGCTTTACTCAAGAGGTTGGGAGGGAGGGAATATACTGAGAAGGTTGCCAATTTGCTGGGCAAGATGGATATTAACGACCCGCTATCCGTCAATCGGTTTATTCAGAGCGCCTTTAAGCCGGGGATGATGGACTATCTTACAGAGCTTTTCTATAACTGGATTCTTTCCGGCCCGAAAACGCATATCGTAAATTCACTATCCAATATCGCCAATGCCATGTTCTCTCCGGTAGAGAGGTTCACTTCTGCACTGGTTGATTTGCCGCTAGCAAAGTTACAGGGAAGGACACGGGAACGATTTTTAAGCGAAGTAGCTGCCGACACGTTTGGAGCCATACGGGGAACTCCGGAAGGATTCAGGCAGTTCGCTTATACGATTAAAAACGGAATTAGTCCTGAGCAAGCCACAAAATGGGAATTTAGACCGAAGGCTTTCAAGGGTAAGGCGGGAGCGGTTATAGGTTCCTTCTCGAGAATGTTGGAAGCTGCGGACTCACTTATGAAAACTGTGAACTATCAGGCAGCGTTCAACGCTACGGCTCATCGCATGGCATCTAAAGAAGGCTTGAAAGGGTTGCCATTTGAGAAACGCGTAGCCGAACTCATATCCAATCCAACAGAAGACATGCTCAAGGAAGCGAATAAGGTGGCGGAATACCGACTGTTCCGCCAGGAGCCTGGTAAATTTGGGGCGGGTTTAATGGGGCTGCGGGATACTGTCGATGTTAAAGGAATCAAGCCATTACGATTCGTCATGCCCTTCATCAGGACACCTCTTAACCTGGTCAAATACGGCTTGGAACGAACACCTCTGGGGTTTCTCTCCCCGAAACTGTGGGCTAATGTGGCAGCAAAGAACCCAGAAGCTGCCGACCAGATAGCCAGAGCGATAATAGGTAGTATCGGATTTGCTTCTTTCGCTTGGTATGCTCAAGCAGGTCTTATCACGGGCGCTCCACCAAGAGACAGGGCAGAACGTGATAGATTCTATCGAGAAGGGAAGCAGCCTTTCGCTATCAGGGTGGGTGGGTTTTGGGTAAGTTACCAAAGATTAGAACCGCTCAACCAACTCTTGAGTCAAGTTTCTATCCTTTTGGATGCCATAGAAAGTAAAGAACAGGGCATTGACAAGAAGATAGCCGATGCGATAAATACTTTCGGCCAGAATTTTATCAGCCAGACCTATATGAGTTCGGTCAGCGACCTTATCGATATGCTGAGTGAGCCGGAGAGATATGCCGGGAACTGGCTAAATCGGTTTGGTTCATCAATGCTGATTCCGTTTAGCGCAGCTACCCGAACAGCAGCGCAAATGTTCGATGATGTCGTCAGAGACCCCCAGAATTTCCTTGAGACACTTCAGGCTAACATACCAGGGCTATCAAAGAATGTTCAGGCCAAACTAACCTCATTGGGTGAGGACATACATCGGAAATCGCCCGCTTGGTTTCCTATTAGCGTGACTCCGGTTGAGGAAACTGTTCTATCACAAGAATTAGAGAGGCTTGAATACGACATAGGTTTTGTCGGTAAGACAATCGCCGGCTTGGATTTGACCGAAAAGGAACAAGTCGAATACCAGAAGATAGCCGGGCAATTAACCAAACAGGATTTAGAAAAGCTGATGCTTGCCCCTGAATATTGGCAGGCCAATGATGCCGAGCGGGAGAAGATGATACGGAAAGCGGTTGACAATGCTCGTGACTGGGCACGGCTCAAGGTTAAGCAGAAAATAATGGGAGCGGGTGAAGGGGATGAGCGATTTCAGGCGATAATAGGCGCCATTCGTGACTCAGAAAAGAAATTGGGCATAGTCCAATCTGTCACGCCAGAATTTAGCCACGAACCGCCCGATTACTATACATTCAGAGATTTGGCGAATTATGTCGCCCCTCAATTCGAGGGTATTCCTGAAGGAAGCGTGACCGAGGCTAAAGGCTATCCGCCTATTGTGTCGGCGGTTATGCTGTCTGAGCAGGCCAAGAAGGATATGCTCGGATTGCGTAACCAAAGATTAACAGAACTTAACGCCGATTCTACAAAGGGAGATACTTTCCAGGATTACTATAAGCAATGGCAAGAGCGGCAGGCTATTACCGATGAAAGGGAATTAGAGGCATTCGACAAAAAGTATCCTAATGCCGAACTGGGGAATATGACTCGCAGAGAATACGATGCGCTTGCCAAATTCCATTCCTTGTCTAAAAAAGAGCAAGCCGAATTCATAAAGGCAAATCCTGACCTTGCCTTGAACCCCCGCCGAGACTGGCTCAAAGCAAATCCTGCGGAGAACGCTTTACTGGCTTTGCGAGGTGAGGCGGGAATCCTCACTCCCGAAGCCTACAGGGACTTCAAGGCGCTGGTTAAAGAACTGGACATACCGGATTCGGCGCTGCCTGAGAGAACTCTGCCGCCTGAAGGCTCTCTCGACACGCACTGGAAGTATCAGGACATGGTATCCGAAGGTAAGCACGGAAGCTGGGAAGCTCAACTAATGCTGGCAAAGGATGAGGAATACAGGAAGTGGGCGGGCCTGAAGCTCTCCGACACCCCGATAGAAAGCCTGGAACTGAAGGTCAAGAATCGAGAACTCTACGACAAGATTCAAGCATTGGCAGACGAGGACTCCCCGGACTACATTGCTGACGAAAAGCAAAGGGCGGAAGCCGTTAAGAAGCTGAAGACGCCGGAGTATATCGATGACTGGCGGCGGATTGAAGCTATCGAGAAGGGAGCGTTTGATTTTGGCAAATTGGGACTGCTACCAAAGCCACCGAATGCTGATGAGTGGATATTAAAGCCCGATGAGATTCCACCAGATAGAAATATTACCCCATCGAAACAGCAATATCATAGTTTAGGGCTAACTGCTTCCCAGTATAACATGGTTATTGATTCTTGGATAAAAAATAACACAGAAAAAGTTGCTCAATACTTTGAGAATGGTAGGAGATTTGTAGGTTTTGGCTGGATAGATGACCCAATGCAATTTGTCCGCCTCGAAGTGGCTGATGTAGTTGGACAACAGGTTATTGGGTTGACATCAGAAAAGGCCCACGAATTAACCGACAAATTATTTCCCAAACTACGCTCTCGCTTCAGTATGGAGCAAGGAGATAATCCTTTAGTGGCTGCCCATGTGGACTATGGCAAGCTGACGGACAAGGAGGGCGTGGGGTCATCCAGTGCTGAGGTTATGCTTTACCGTGTTGACAACCTTGAATATAATAACTGGCGGATGGATACGGCAATCTGGGGAGACCAGGCACTAAAGCCGATTGAGCAGTCGAAGATACCCATATGGCGGATTGACGTGAAATATGAGGCGGAAGATAAGAAATACGATTCAATCAAAGCAGAACTCCCATCAGAACAAATAAGACTCCGGCGGGAATGGCTGGATAAGCCTGAGAACGAGGAATATCGCAAAGCTAGGAGACGCAGGGAAGCATACGAATTAACAAACTCTGCGACAGGTTATAAATTCAGTACTGACCTTATCGAGGAGTATGTTGCCCATTATGAAATCCCCGACATTCCGGGCAGTAAACGTCAGGAGCGAAACTTACTGAATAACCCTGAACTGGCTCAGGCTCTATACAAAAGTGGCAAATTAACCACCTTGCCAACCAAAGCCCCTGACGTAGCGTACGATGACATTTACGACTTATATCCTGAAGAATTTGACAAACTCTACGGAATAGGGAAACCAGAAGCCTTTGGTGGTAAATACTACGTTGATGATGGTCCGAAAGACCCGCTAACAGGGCGGACACCAAGAGAGCAGACAGCCTATGATTTGCGCTTCAGTCCCGAAGGAACTTACACTGACTTCGGGCTGGCTGAAATACGCCGGGCAGCCTATGCGAAATACGTTCCGCCTGAGCATATTCAGGACTATCAGGACTACTACCAGATTCTAGGTGAGGGCAAGCCGGATGATTGGACAGATAATGACGGCGACCCGTTGCCGTGGTATGAGGATGACTGGTTTATGATGGAGCATCCTGAGTTTTATAAGAATGTCTACATTGGACTGCTGGGCAATGAGAGAAAGAACTATACCAAGGTGCCGCCCAGAGAGATGTTTTATATTCTCTTGGAATATATCAATGCACCTACGGATTATTTTCGTGACCAAGTACGGCTAAACAATCTTGGCTTCGATGAGTGGGGGGTTTTGTCGGGGAAGTTCAAGACATCTATTTTGCAACAGAAGGCGAATATGAGGATGTCTGCCCGTGACAAAGCTCTAATGGAACTCGAAAAGAGCCAGGCAGAGACGAAAAAGAAACTGGCGGCATTGAAGGGGGGATAATGGACATATCTCCTGAATATATTAGCCAGTGTGAGAAGGCAGAGGAGATACAGGCTCAACGAGTTGATTGGTATTATCAAGGTGATTGGTATGTTATTCAAAAGCCCTCAATTTTAATTTATGTAGTAACAGGAGATAAAGCAGACGATAGAACGCCTGCCCCATTCGAAGTCTGGCTCCCCCGCCAAGACCAGTTACAGAAGATGCTATGGATGTGGGATATACATGGAATGATACAGGAGTTTTATGAGTTTGCTAATTATCTCAGCCCACAGGGTAAAACTTATCAGAACCAGTTTACCTCAATGGAGCAACTCTGGCTGGCTTTTTGTATGTCTGAACGCTTTGGAAAAGCGTGGGATGGGGAGGGGTGGGTTCTTTCAGATGCCCACCGAGTGGCGGGGCTGAAGAAATGAACCAAGCCTTGACAGAATCCAAACATAATGGTATAAACATAGACAAGGAGATTTCGGATACCAGCCGAAAGTTTTTAGAGTTTTGCAAACAATTTGGCTGGGGCAAACTTGAAGTCACGATAGTCAAAGGGGAGCCTGTGCTATCAAAGGAGATTGAGCACACTCACCGACATGATAGTTAAAAACTGAATAGGTAGCTGAATCTAGGAAGATAGGCGAATTTTAATCCTTCGGGGTTGAGATTCGCCTTTTTGTATTTGAGGAGGTAGAAATATGCCGAGTGTAAGCACTAATCAAAGAGCGATGTCGTGAATGGCACTCGCAATGAAGGAGGGGAAGTTATCCCACTCCAAGAGTGCCCAAGCTCATAAGATGATGTCCTCGATGAGTGTCGAGGAGCTAACCAAGATGTGTCATACGACTGACGAAGAAATGATGTCAGCGAAGAAATAATTAGGAGGTAAGGAAGTGGTAACAGTAACCAAGGGCGTAGAAAATAAGCCAGCACGCAGCACGCCCGAACCGCCAAAGCAGACGCAAGTCTCCACTGACGGCAAGGACGGACTCCCTGCTGACCAAAAGGTATCCCCAGAAGTCCCCACGATAACTGTATCTCAGATGAACGCAGCTATAAGGATTGCGCTTAATGAACCCGGGCGGAAAATTACTGCGTTAGAGAAGGAACGGAATCAATATAAATCTCAGGTAGAGCAATTAACCTCCGACCTTGCTGATAATGCGAAGGACATCGAAAGCCTTCAAGGTAAATATGACGAGGCGGTAAAGGATAGCCCTGATGGGATAGCACTCGGCAAGGAACTCAAGGCCGCCAGAGACGAGCGGAAGCAACTGAAGGCTGATAAAGTGGCGCTTGATGCGGAGAAAGCCGAACTCGAACCCGACCGGCAGGAGCGGCGTAACAGAGAAATCTTCGAGGTGGGCCAAGAATATGAACTGCCAGCCGGAGCCACCTACGATGTTCTTTTCGACCTCGCCGATATAGCGAAGGCGAAAACGGAAGCAGAATACCGCAACATAGCCGATAAGCTCTGGACAAAGAAAGGCGAGATACCTGGGGCAGAACAGAAAAAGCCAGCAGACACGCAAATCACCACGTTTAGCGGGAGGACTGCTGGCGGTGGTTACGGGTTCACTAAAAAGCAGATAGCCGATATGCCTCCAGAGGAATATGCAAAGAACAGAGAGGCTATCATGGCGGCTCAAGTGGCAAACCAAATAAAGTAAAGTTAGGAGGAAAATAAAATACCTTACAATACGGGCACAGACCCGACTCTTGCAGAACTAATCACAAATAAATTCGTTCCAGAAATCTTCTCTCAGGATGTCCTGATGCATACAATGGCTCACCTCGTCGTAGCTAATGCTTTTACTCATAAGTATCAGGCTAACCTGAGAAAAGGCACGAAAGTATGGATTCCGGTTATGGCGGAAATAACCTCTACCGAAGTGACACCCGGCACGCAGCCGACCGCCCAGGATGCTTCTACCACGGCTGTTTCAATCACAGTAGATAACTGGTTTGAAGCAACCGTAGACGCCTCTCCATTGACTGAGATTGAGGATGGCGCCGAGTATCTCGCCAACGGTGCGAAGGCGGCGGCGTATGCGATTGATAAAAAGATTGATACGAGTGTCGCATCTCTAATCTCCGCCCTTGACGGCAGCTCGGTCTACGGTTCGGACGGGCAGACCTTTACCGATGACATCTTCATTGCCCTGGTAGAAGACCTGGATACAGCCGATGTGCCTATTGATGGCAGGTTCATTATCGGCGACCCCTCAACGAGAGCTGATATGCTCAAGATTGATAAGTTTGTCCGCATGGATTATGTGAACGGCAAGCCTGTCACAAATGGCTTGTTCGGAGACCTCTATGCGGCCAAAGTCTACTATACCACCAACCTGGCGGATGCGACCACCGGCAGTTACGGGGTCTATTCGCACCCCGACGCAATCGGTGTGGCGCTTCAAAAGACGCCTGGCACCAAATACTGGGACTTGGGCTGGAAATTCCAGCACATCATCATCGCCGACTCAGCCTGGGGCGCCGATGAAATCCGCGACACTTTCGGCAAGTCCTTCTACACCAGGCTCAAAGTTAGCTAAGGATAATTAAATGAGTCCTATATATGAACTTGAATGCGGGGTATGCGGGAAACGAGAAGATAGAATATTGCCTTTCAGGGCGGGTTTGCCTCTCTGTTGTGGTGAAACGATGTATCGTTTGCCAACATTCCCCGTAATGGTCAAGGTAATGGGCGAAGGCGGATATCCATCAAGACGCAAGTTTCTGAGGGGGAGTGCCCCAGGGACGAGCAGAGAGATACACCCTTGGTTTAGCTACGACCCCTCGGATACGTCTTACGACCAATTAGGCAGGAAGAAGAAGGACGCAGGGGAAAGCGCCCCGCTCCAAAGCGTCTAGTAAAAAAAGATAGGAGAAAAGAATGAGCGAACAGGTAAAAGTTTACAGAGACCTTGTCTTCACCGGCGATGGAAACAATGGCGTAAACGTGGAGGGCAACCCTAACCCCAAGCGTATCTTCAGGGAGTGGAACTTCAAGGAACTGGCTCTCGATGAGACGAACCAGTACACCAAGTTCATTGATACCACTTCCGCCGTAGCGCTTGCCGATGACGGTATCACCCTGACAACGGCAGCTACCGACACCAAGACGTGTTCCTATGCCTTTGGGGGCATTCACGTTCTCTGCGCCAAGAATCCGGTCGTCGAGTTTCATTTCCAGATAGACGTAATAACCACTATCGCTATCAACGCCGGACTGACTGATGCCGTTACTGAGGCTTCTGCAGCGTTGCCATTTACCATTTCAGGCACTACGGTATCGGACACAGCCAGCAACGCCGCAATGTTCTGCTTCGATACAGAGCAGACGACCGACAGGTGGTACATCGTCAACACAAAGGCTAACGCCGAGGGTGGAACACTCCTTTCGGCGCTTGAGGCTCCATTCGCTCCTGCGACCAACATCAGAGTCAGGGTAAGGCTGGATAGCACGGGTAAAGCATGGTACTACTTCAACGAAAAGCCTGTCGGTGTCGTCAAGCCGAATGCAACGACAGCAGCCACCGCTCTTGTCCCATACTTCGGTATCCGGAATAATTCTGCCGCAGCGCATATAGCCACTCTCAGGTACGTCCGCTTGTGGGAAGACGCCTAGGAGGAGATATAAATGACAAAACGTTTTCTTACATGGGCATTTGACCGCTTCCCATCAGGTGGGGTAATGCTTCCTGCTTACTACATGGAAACCGATTACGAACCGGTGGCAGTACGGGTTTACGCTGACTCTGGGCCGCAAGTCCTAGATGCCAAGTTCGATATTCTGGTAGATGGTGTCTCTATCTTCTCCGATACTACTGAGGTAGAGAATAGCCCCGATGTGAACTACCAGCATCAACACGTAGCGACTACCAGTATCGAATTGCCGGCTAGTGCAACTGACGATACAATGGCTGAAAATTTCAAGGACGGGCTAACTATCGACGAGGGCAGTTGGGTCACGTGCAAGTTCAAGAATGATGGCGGGGCGCGCAATGTTTCAATCCATTTAGAACTAATCACAGTTTCAGAATCCAATGAGGATGATGAATAGCCTTTACGGAAATAGGCTAAAAAAAGAATTTCGGTAAATAAAAAAAGGATGGTGTAACAAAATGGCACTCATAAAGGGAACCCAGGAAAAAGGCGGGGACTCAGTTTTCATCAAGACTACGGAGAACGGCGAACAAGTAGTTGCAGATATTAGCCGCATCTGGACGGCGAAAGGCTACGGCTTGCAGGCGATGGCGACCACTGCCGTAGCCTCACTCATAGTCAGGCCGACAACCGTGGCAATCGCAACTCTCTACAATAACACTTCTAAGAACTTCGTTATCGAGAGGGTGTTCGCCCACAACCTGGTAAGCATCGCTAACGGGCAATTCGGTATCTGGCTGTGCGTGCATCCAACAGGGATGACGGCTCCAACCAATGACATCACTATAAGGAATAGAACAGATGGGCAGCCGGCCGAAACACAGGGCATCTTTGATAATGGTGCCACGGTAAATGATAATGGATGGTTCCCTTGGGGAGAAAACTCGACATCCGTTACCGCTACGGTTCCCGGTTCACTTGCTCAGGCGCTCGTTGAAGGGAAACTCATTATCCCTCCGACAGCCGGTATATCGGCTTCCTGTGTCGCTCAAACGGCTGCTGTCACAGTCTGCATGGGGTTCCACTGGTTCTCTGTACCAGTGACAGATTACGCATTGAGCTAACCCAGAAGGGAGAGGGCGGGGGCGTTAAACTCCCGCCCTCAAACAAAGCATTATGAGAACACGAGAGGAAATCAAGAAAGACGGCTCGATAAAGAATGATTTAATACTGGAAGTTCTCTTGGACATCCGGGACTTGGCAATCAAAGCCACGAAACATCCTGGCGGAAGACCCAAGAAAACAGGTAGACAGAGAAGTAAAAGGAAAGTAAAAAAAGAATAAGCTAACCCTCCTCCCTTAAAAGTGATTGCCGGACAGGGATGGGTAGCAAGAGGAGGTTATCAGTGGCAAGAGAAATTATCAGTAAGGTCAAGACACTTGCAGTAGAGCAAGTCATAGATGGGTCACTGGGGGCTTATGCGACGGGGGATGTGGTGGGGGCGGATGATTGCTGTACCACTCTGGCAATTCCCTGGATATTCGACCTAACGGACGCCTTCGATGGTTTTGGCAAGGGCGATGCTGCAATTATCCACCAGGCAACTCTGTTTAATGAGACCGAAAACCAAGCCGTGCAGTATGACCTCATCCTGTTCAACGCCACTCCGACAGGCGCGCTCCTGGATAATGCTGCTAACACGAATCCCCTGAAGGGCGATAAGTCTAAATGGGAAGGCACTATCGAGTTTCCATCTTCGGTCGCTGATGGAGCTACTGTCGCCACTACTACCGAAGCGATACCCACCAACGGCAGCGGTCTGCCCAGGATATTCCACTGTGCGTCAACGGATACCAAGATTTACTGCGTGCTGGTAACGAATACTGCCTATACCCAGACAGCCGGGGATATTATCAGAATAACCCTGAAGGTCGAGAGGATTATTCCGTGACGACCTTCATTAAACATGAAGTAAATTCAAGTAGGCGCCAATATTTCATCAAGGTAAATGAAACCCTTGAATACGCCATCGTGCCAATTTGTAACCTTTTCCCAGAGCCTAAGATGGATAATGTGGCACAGTCAAATTCCCGCAGGCTCTTGGAGATAATGGAGGAATATAAAAAGTGGGAACGCAACTGGCGGGTGGGGGCGATTATCCATGCCGTAATGAGGGTGGTTATCAACAAGATAGAGCACTCACCGAACTGGCGGGACAGGATTTACTTCCTGGCTGAAAAGCTGAGAGAGGGCGAATGGAAAGGTAGAGCTTTGAACCATCCTGAGCACGACTGGGCTGAACCCAAACCTTACGGAGGTCAGTAATGACGCTTTTAAGACGCCAGTATATGAGGGGGGGGCGAGACATATTCGGGATAGACAGGAAAGACCCGAATCTGGCTCTTTATCTGCCTCTGTGGTATCCACCGCTCAAGGGCAGTTCATACAATTCGCTTGATAATAACCGCTATCTATGCACCAATACAGGCGCAGTCTGGGGCAGTCAGGGCAGGACTTTTGATGGCGTGGTTGACAGGGTTACAATTCCGTATAACTCTGCGTTGAATCCGACTGCCATATCGGTGCTTACATGGGTGAAACTGAATGAATCTCCCGCCCAATATGATGAGATAATCGTTTTGCCCACAGATAGATACGAGTTATATTTCCCAACTGCTGGTCAGCTATTCAAACCTTCTTTTTATGTCACAGCTTCGGCAGGGGTAGTAGCAAATAGTTCAGATGCACTCGTTCAGGGGACTTGGGCTTTGGTGGCAGGCTGTTATGATTCTACGCAGGGAGCAACTATTTACATAAATGCAGTTAGTAAAGGGACTGGGGCTGCGAACGGAAATCTGGCTGCCACTACCTCCGCTCTCAACATATCAGGAAGTGGAACTAGATACATTGGTATGACAGTAGGCGAGGTTCTCATTTACTCAAGGTTCATTACAATTAGTGAGCAGACACAGGTATTTAATGCTACTCGCTGGAGGTATCAGTAAATGGCTACCTTCGCTTTGATGGCTGAAATTACAGCCAACACTGTTTGTCAATTTGAGGAAGTCTGGAGTGTGACGAGATGTCTCTTTCGTATGCAAATTTAACGACTCGGGTTTTGCAGTGGCTTCAGGACACTGGAGCGGCAACGTATGACGCCACAGAGACCGGGCATGCGGTAGAGGACGAACTGAAGCGTTTATCCCAGAAAGCCCCCTTCGAGCTTGACGTGATATACAAGGTGGAGTCCCGATACGGCACTGTCTCGGCTACCAGTTCAGGCAACCTGACGGATACGACTAAATCTCAGTTTCTTGCTGCCGATGCCACTAATGAGTTGGTAGTCCACAACATCACCGATGATACCTGGGGGACTATATCGTCTTTCACGAGTTCAAGTGTGCTGGCTGTGAATAGCGACATCTTCGTCTCCGGTGATTCTTACGAAATCTACAACAAGCGGTGTAAGAACAAGAGGCAGATTTATCTCGGTGAACTGCTGCCCTACCTGGGGATTCTCGCCGTAGAGTATCCCATCGGGGTAGAGCGGAACTTCAAGCAGATTTCAAGGGATGTGATTGAACTCGATGTGTGGGAATCAACCATAGAGGACTCTAATTCTACCCTGAGTACTCTGAGAAGTGTGGATGTGCTGGTTAAGTTCGCCATGCCACAAGTCCTGTGCCAGCTAACTGACCTGGCGGGTGAGGTGGATTTGGGGGCTGGCTACGCGGCTGGTGTGACTGCGATGCACGTAGACGGGCTGGGAGCTACGGAAGTTATAGAGCCAGGCGAGCTATTTAACCTGGAGAATCAACGCACGACCTACATTATAACCGCAACTACCACTCTGGCCGCCAACGAAGGGGATATAACGTTCTGGCCGGGGCTGGAAGCGGCCGTTGTGGATAATGACGATATTACATTCGTGAAGTCCACGCTTCAGCCGAACCATGAGGATTTACTGACACGGATGGTGGTTTCCCATGCCGTTCAGAGCGATAGTATAAGGCACGCCAAGTCCAGTCTGCCCCGTATGGCAAACTACCAGAAATGGATTAACGATAACCCACGACAGAATGAGCAGCTTATCCAGAGGGAACTAAACAGCCTGGTAGAGAAGCGTCCGTCCGGGAGACACCCCAGGTGAGAACCTTAACCTCGACTTTGTTGGCCGCCCAAAAGGCTGAAGGCGACTTTATCGCCAAGATTGTTCTTACCAAAACAGCCCAGACGACAAGGACGTATGTAACTACGGATGAAGCCAACCCCCTTGTTTCAGTGAGCTATCCCGAACAGAGGGATTCCCACACGGCAGAAGTAATCATCGATAACACCGATAGCGCCTTGTCTACTTTAGACCTTCAGGGGTATCAAGGCGTTATTTCAACCGGGTTTAATACATCGGCTGGTGACGAATATTCGGCTAAACCGCCTATGACTGTCGTTGCGCAAAGGTATGATACATATAACGGAATCGCTGTCGTGGTCCTTTCTTTGGCGAGCAAGGTTAATCAGATGCGTTCTGACCGGGCTGCGTATGACTATACTCCGGCTAGTTCCGATACGAATACCCCGTCTGACATTATAAGTGGCATCGCGCACGGGACTTATTCTACAATAGGGACGACAGACCTTGCTGGTGCCGTTAAGACGCTCGCTGCCGTAGGCGCATCATCAGTAGTGCTGAAGAATCTTGGGACTGGAACTATCAATAAAGGAACGAAATTCCTGATTGCCGGTGACGCTGTAGAATATACTCTTATGGCCACAGCAACGATAGCGGCTAATGAGGCGACTGTAGCCATCACGCCTACTCTGGCCGTCCAAGCAGATGTAAATGACGTGGTGACACTTATAGAAATATATAGCCATTGCGAGGACATCAGCATAGGCGGCACTCTGGACACTGACAAAGACCCCGTGATTTCCGCTTTCAAGCCAGCCGATTTTTTCAAGGTGCGCTATGGTGAAAGCCGATGGGCGAAAATTCAGGAGTTACTTAATTATACCTTCACTGTCATAAGGGTAGAAAATGATGGCGACCTGCATTATCTTCACTACAAGAATGGTTGGGCTGCTCTCTGGACGGCTGCCACAGTAATCAGAAAAGGGGAAACACGGAGACCCGTAACAGCCAACGGGCACGTCTATACCTGCACGACAGCCGGAACTACCCACGCAACGACCGAACCTACTTGGCCGACCACAGAAGACGCCACTGTATCGGACAACACAGTGGTATGGACGCTGGATTATGATTACCAGTACAGCCTTACTGACGGCGACCACAGGTTTACCAGAAAGGGCAAGAGGCTGGCCATCGTATCTCCCAACCGGATAACTGTCGAAAGCGACCCTAGCCATGCGGTGATTTATTCAGCTACGGCCACAGACCTGATTAGCAATGGCTTGATTGATTTAAGAGAAAAAATACGTTTGCGCTTAACCGCGGTAGCGGAGAATCCAAACGACATTGCCAAAGCCGTACTCGGTCATCATCAGATAGAAACCGATGTAGGCTATTTCGTTGCGCCTACCAACGTGGGGCTGGAGCTATACGACCTCATCAGGCTCTATGACGAGGAGGACAGCACGACTTTAATCGGCAATGTGATGGCTATCCACAACCGGATAGATGGCCGGAACGGGGTAGCTTATCAGGTAGTCAGGCTAGGGTTGTATGCTACCGACCTCTACACCCGCCCCGCAAGCCTTTCTTCTGCAGATAGGAGCGAGGAATCGCCACCTAGCTGGACGGATTTTCTTAGCTTGCTGGACTATGTAAATGAGACGACAGGCGGGATTATCGATGCGCTGAAAAAGATAACAGTTGGTGGACTGGCTAATGTGGTGGAAGACTTAACGCCTCAACTTGGCGGAGACCTTGACCTCAACGGGTTTAACATAGACTTTCCGACCACTGCTAATATCAGCGATGTTCTTGACGAAGATACCATGTCGTCGGACTCGGCGACAAAACTGGCGACACAGCAAAGCATCAAGGCACATTTTGATAATAACCGTTCCCTCATTGCTACTACCAAGTCCAGTGCTAACAGTGCAATAGATAACCCTGTTCAGAATACATCAGGTAAACTACTTCTGGTGGTAATCAGGGTAACTCATGCTGGTTCGGGAACTCTTGTTTGCAAGTCTGACTCAGCGGCCACGCCAACTACCGAGGTTGGCAAGTCTGCCGCTCTTGACGGTGGTGATGCTGATACGATAACCTTTCCAGTCGAGGTCAATCACTACTATAATATTATTACTACTTCACTTTATGGCGGCTACACTTTGAACGCATCTAAATACACTATGGGGTAGGGAGACAAATTAAATGGCAGAAGCAATGAGCGGTGGAAATCAATCTATCGGCTCCCCAGACACAACCTTAATAGATGCTGTAGATGATACCATAACGACCTGGAACTGTTCGCTTGGTTCCGGTGCTACGCTCCCGACAGATTATCCTTACTATCTAAAATGTGAGGATGAGATAGTACGATGCACCAATCGAAGCAGTGGTGTCTTCACAGTATCTCGCGGCTTTGCTTCAACTACGCCTGCGTCTCACATCGCAGGCTCGGTTGTCTTACTCCAGGCGTTAGCACGTAAACTTTCTAATATGGAGGCACTAGAGGGAACATCAGGGACTCCCTCTACCGATAATAAGTTCGTCACTAACTCTGATAGCAGAATCAATATGCTGCGGGTGGTAACAACCAGCCAGTTCGATAAGACGAATGATGCAGCCCTGGCGAATGTAACTGGTCTATCTTTGAGTATAGTTACCGGAAAGACTTATCAGTTCCGGGCCGTCCTGTTTGTGGATGCCAATGGAACAGGCGGCCACCAGTACGCTGTCTCTGGAACGGCTACGGCATCTTCCATCAAGTACCAGGTAAACGCCATCAGCAACACCACGAACCTGAATGTCATCAACTCGCGGCAGACGGCTTTGGGAGGGGCTGTAGGGCAAGCAGGGGCCACGACGGTGTATACTGAGATTATCGGCACCATTGTCTGCAATGGGACCGGTACATTAACGGTACAGTTCGCTCAGAGCGTGGCTACGCCGGCGACCACCAGCTCGGTCTTGACCCAGAGTTCCTTCGAGGCACAGGAGATTTAGATGCCTAAAGACAAAGACTCAGTTCTTGGTAAGCTGATTAACAAATCACGGAAGGAAGCGCCGGTCCCGCCTGCTCTCCCTGACAAGACGCTGGATGTCTTCTCGGAAATGAGGCAGGCGTTCCAGAAGGTAAAAGAACTAGACAAACGAACTGGTTCAATCCCCGCACTTCAGACCGAGGTCAAGAAGCTCACAGCATCCATCGGTAAGCTAGAAGCGGAAGTTGAGAATATAGACCTCAGCGGGCTTGAGGCAAAGATTAGCGAGCTAGAAAAGAAAAGTCCCGATGATGGCGAATCTAACCTCCAAGCTATCCGTGAGAAGTTAGCGGAAACTATCAAGTTGATATATGAAGCCAAAGCGGTTCTACACCCATCGAATAACGATACTGCTCTCGGTGTTCAGGTTAAAGACCTCGACATGGGCGGGAAAAGGATTATCAATCTGGAAGGGTCTGAAGCAGCCAGCAAGAAGTATGTGGAAGAGACTGTTATCAGGACTGTTTCAGCGAGGGGTGGAGGTGGCCTTAGCCGTAAGGGTGCGACCGCGGAGAATGAATATGCTCGATTTACTGCCGGGCAGCAACTTGAAGGACGGACTCCTACACTAGCAAGAAATGACATTCTCCCTTCTAAGACTGGCAATACTCTAAAAACGTTGAGAGTCAACGCAGGGGAAACCGATGTTGAGTGGGCAACTGCCGGAAGTGGCGATATGTTGGCGTCCAACAATCTGTCTGATGTAGCTTCGGCGCAAACATCGAGAAATAATATCCTGCCATCAAAGACGGGCAATACTCTAAAAACTCTCAGGGTAAATGCTGGCGAGACGGACTATGAACTGGCTACGGCCGGCGCAGGCGATATGACGAAAGCTGTTTACGACTCTAACGCTGATGGAGTAATAGCCGCCGCCCAGTTAGACCCTGCTATGGCTACGGATGCTGAGGTTACTACGGCTGTCGATGCTCATAAAGATTTAGCTACGGGCGTTCACGGAGTAGGTGTTGGAACCATCGCTAAGGTAACTGACATTGCTGCCACCAAGATTGACGACCTGACTGCAGGCGATGATAACACTGACCTTGATACCAACACGACTCGACATGGCTTGGTTCCAAAAGCGGTGGCACCTGCCGCCAATGTTCTCAATGTGATGGGCATTGCCAATTTGGAGACGGCTTTGACCAACAAGGCTATATTCGATGGAACTAACCCGGCTGCTCTTGGAACCGCCGCGCCAGGAACTTCTCTGGTAGCTGCCCATAGAGACCATGTTCATCTTGACCCAGTAGTAGCCCATGAGGCTTCATCTGCCGATATGCACCCACAGTATCAAAAGGAATCAGAGCGAGAGGCAGTGAGCGGATATGCAGGGTTGGATGGCAGTTCAAAGGTTATCAAAGACCCTGCCAATGCCACCGCCACAGCGACCGCTTCCAAAATACCGATTGCTGATGGTTCAGCTAAACTTGATACATGGATTTCAGCCTCATCAACGACTGTGCCAGGACTGGCGGAAGCCTCGATTGCCTCTGAGGTGACAACAGGCACGGATGTTGCTCGTTCTGTAACACCTGATTCTCTGGCTGGCTCAGACTACGGCAAGCGTGTCGTGGGGGTTCTTGTCAATGACTCCACCGCCTTGACTGCTGGTGATGGCAAGGCATATTTCCGCATACCTTCGGTTATGAATGGCTGGAATCTTGTGGCTGTAGCGGCTCATATGCAGGCTGGAACTGCCGCCGTAACCATTATGTTTTACAACGTAACCCAAGCCGCCGATTTCCTTTCAACTGCCCTGACAATCGATGCCAACGAAACAGATTCATCAACTGCTGCGGTAGCCGCCGTGATTGATACTGCCAATGATGACGTGGCTGTGGGTGATTGGATTCGTTTAGACATAGACGGAGCGGGAACTGGGACAACATGGCTCTATTGCGAGCTTCAGTTCCAACTACCCTAGAGGTGTAGATGATAGAAGTTTTAGGTTCTAAATTCAAGCAAGAGTTCGGGCTATATGGGCACCGAGCCGAGATAGGCAAGGTAGGTGACTCTAAGTTTCTGCCTCACTTAAAGTTTCTGGGGCATAATGACCGCTACTCATTCTCACTTGGATTGAACATCATAGGCAACTTCAGTCCTACGTTACGGGGTGATGGCTGGCTGGTAACTGATAATACAAACTACGAGCTAAGATGGAAACCTACCTCGCCAAGAGAAGGTTTCAGCGATAGAGGCGGCTTTGACTGGGTAATTGTGCTGAAGAAGAAACCACCTGTAGCCTTCCTCAACTTTGACTACGACCATACCTTGCTTGATGCTTACCACCAGCCTGCTTTGACCGCTCAAGAGGTAGCTGACGGTGATGAAAGACTTGACCACGTAATAAACTCCATTGCCTTCTACATGAGTGACAGAAATAGCTGGAACTCTCCTTCTGAGTCTGACGAGTTCAAGTGTGGGAAACTAGGACATCTATATCGTGTCAAGATGGTAGATGCGCTAGGCAATCAATCTTGGGCAAATTGGAGTCTGGAGAGCGCCAGCCAAATTAGGCTTTCTGCCGACCCTAGTTGGCTAAATGCTGCAACTTACCCTGTGACTCTAATGCCAGTGGGGGATACATTTGGTTACACAACGCAGGGAGCAAGCACTTTCACAATAGAAGACCAGATTTGTTTTGAAGCGGGTTCGCCTTCATCTAGCGGGACTGCAACTAATATATCCGCTTATGTTCAAACCACTACATCTAACAAGAATATGAAATGCAACCTTTACACATATAGCAGTTCTATTGATGTAGGAGCGGGAATAACTAATGGGCAAACTGCGCAGAATAGTGTCGTTGCTAATGGAGTGCATTTAGAAACATTTGCTTATAGTACAGGGCCGTCTGTGGTCGGAGGCACGAATTATTATTTAGCTATTTGGAGTTCATTAGACACTGGAACGGGAATCGTAGCTAGGGATACCGGCGGCCCTACCGATGCACAAAGGGTTGCTAGCGTTGTCTATGGGACATGGCCTGACCCGCCTACTGGTGAGAACTCAGGGACAAATATAAATTCCATCTACTGCACCTATACGCCATCGGGGGGAGCAGCATTTATCCCGAAGATAATAATGATGTGAGGTGAAAAATGATAAACTGGGGGAGGATAACATGAATGAAGGAATCATAGCGGTAAGCGCGGCGGTGGGGGCGTTGACTCTGGGCGTCTTGGGGTGGCTAAGTTCTGGCGAGGCATTTCAAGTGAGGAAGTTCTTAGGCACATTCATCACGGCAATAGTGTCTGGCATAACCGTAGCAGTGACCTATAACTACACGCAGGGGGTAGGCGTGCTGGTTATCTTCACGGCATTCCTGACCGGCGCTGGGGTGGATGCTTCGCGTAAGGCAATCGCCAATCTCACTATAAAATAAAGAGGGGTAATCACAGATGGCAGATTTAGAGCAGATGGCAAAGGACATTACAGAGATAAAAGTCACGCTGAAAGGCTACAATGGTAGTGAAGGACTTTGCGATACAGTAGCGTCTAATAGTAAAGCCATCGCCCGGCTCTGGCTTGCTGTCACTGTAATTGCGGTGTCTCTGGGCGGTGGCATTTATGGAGTCGTCCAGGCGTTTATCAGGTAGCGTGTTTTCTTCTGGATGCTTGATAATTGCTACCCAAATAATATATACTGAAAGTGATGCGAAGTGCTGAAGCCATAAAAAGAGCTAGGGATAATTTTAACAAAAGACACCCAGGCTATCGACGAAAGTATCATTATCATTATCATCGGAATAGCGAAAAGGACAAAGCTTATGAGAGAAGGTATCGGCGTATTTATCTTCAACACCTGAGAGATACAAGCCCTACTTATCGTGCTTGGAAAGCTGAAAAGGACAGAATGTATCGAGGAACGCCAAAAGGCAAACTGCGAAATTTGAGAACCCGTATAAAGAGGCGTGGATACAACGATAGAGGAACATTTACTCCACAGGAATGGCAGGTGACTTTGGAGGAATTTGGTAACGCTTGTGCTTATTGTGGCAACCGCTTGGAGTTGACTATCGACCATTTTCTTCCTCTCAGTTCTAATGGGATGAATGTTATTGGTAATCTTGTTCCATCCTGTCGACATTGCAATTCAAGTAAGCAAGGGAAGCTGCCTCAAGATTGGTGTCATCCTGACAAACTTACTGCTATTATTGCTAGTCTTAATAGAATTATGGATTTCACTCGTTCAACTGTGCTGGCTCGGTGAACCCCCAGCGTTGCCCATTTATGGTAGTAGTGTGAAAGCACTCACCGCAATCGAGGGAAGGGCAGAAATTATGTTAATCAATTCCTTCCCTCAAATATCGCTGAATCCATAGCCCGTAATTGAGATTACTTGGGTGTCCACCAGTTAATTGAGCAATTATCTCTTTTTCTACCAATTCAGGGGTAGCGTGCTTATAAAAGTTCTCCATTTTGAACGATAGTAATGCACTCACCTGTTTGGGGTCTACCATGAATTGCTCCTTTAATTCCTCGCCGGTCAATCTACCATTTTCTCTTAACATTTGCTCTAAAGTTTTCATTTTACGCTCCTTTAGGCGTTACTTTGAGTGCTCCGTTACATTGCAAGGCTGTTTACATAATTTCTGCCCTTCCCTCCCGCAATCAGCACATTTCAGTTTTCATCACCTCCTTGCCAGAAACCAGCCGATAGTGAAAGCCTGTAAAGCAGTGACGATTATCGCGCCGAATAGTTCTATCATATTGTGGTCGGGTGCGCCGGCTGCCACATCAGACCCGATATTCCCGCCGTTAATAAGCACGAACTGGATGAAGACCATGCCCATGCTGGTGGCCAAGCCCAATATCAGCGAGGATATGGCAAGGCAGTCTAGCAACCGGGAGTAGCCTTTCATTTCAACTTCTCACCTGATTGCCTTTAACCACAAAACTGCTTCACGCAATTATCGCCATCGTAAGGATGCAACCTGAATTTGATTAAGTCTACCATCATTTCTGGAGTAGCTTTTGAACACCAGCCGTTTTGAAGATTACAAGGGCAACCAGTGACAGAGCAGCCATACCTATAACATTTTGTCTCTTTATCGAAGGCTAACAAAACGACTAGGTTTTCGCTCGGAACGGCTGGCATTTGCTCTTGTCTTATTTCGTCACGGCATTTGGCGCAGTATGCTTCAAACTCTCGATTACAGCGCAGGCAAACTCCCATTATTACCCCTCCACCAGCGCAAACGGTCTTGTATTTTTGGGCAAGTAAAGAGGATGTTGTGGTTGCCCTTGCTTTGTAATCTTCAATCGGCTAGCCCCATGAAGCATTTTTACCACCACATCACCTCGTCCAAGATAAAGCCCTCCGTTACCCCACGCTAAAACAGTTATTCCAGCCTCTTTATGAGACGCTAAAAGATAATCGTCATTGTCTCGCCCTATTGGGTCAGCGATACACCGCAACTCTTTCGGGTCAGTAGCACGGTAGGCAAAAAGGTTACACATTATTAACCCGCCATTCCCCCACTGCATAGCAAAATCTATACATCGCCTGATAGTTGGGTCGTCAATATTCTCATCCGCTGTTGAAGGATTAAGCCCTACAAATAAAGCCGGTCTCTTTGTATTGTCCCAAATTCTCCAAAGCTTATACCGATAAAGCCTATCGCTAGTTAATTCAGCCCCTTTATCTATTATCAACTTCTCATCTCCATCCTGATTGCTTCCAGACAGACAGTAGATTTCTCACCTCAGTGTCCTCTCTATCTCTGCTCGGTCGGATGGGCGCCAGATGTGAACTTCGACATACCTACTATCGACTAAACCAAGCGCCCTCATCCATTTGTCCTGGTCTTCCGACAAATTACCTTTCTCAGATTTCAGTTCTGCCAGGATTATTCTTCTGTCCCTTACCAGCACTAAATCGAAGAAGCCTTTGCCATCAGCTTGGACTGCTGTGCGCCATCCCTTGTCCGTTTTGGCAGGGCGGAAGTGAGCGACCAACCAAAGCCTGATATGTGCCAAGTCAATTACCCACGTCAAGAAATCATCCTCTGATTCCTTTCTACCCGTAACCGCCCTCGCCACCTTCCTTGTCAGTTCTGGTGATTGTAGTAGGGCGTGGGCGGGGTTGCCCCGATGGTTTGCTTTGGCAAGGTCAGGATTGTTCTCCATCCTCTGTTTTAGTTCGTCTTCATCCATCGCCATCTCTCTTGAAAGTAAGTATCGCGGTCACTACGGCACCTCCTGCCTGAGATTCCCGTTCTTATCAAGTAGCACAGGGTAATCCGAAATCGCACAACTATTCAGGTTGTTCTTCAGGAATACGGGAATATTCAGCTTGTCCGCCGCTTCCACTATCTCAGCTACCCACTCTAGTTTCGGCATCGTGGCGGGCCTTGTAGGTGTTTGTTGGCCGCATACGAGCCAGTTAACACCAGCGTTTAGAAGATGGTTACCAATAATGTTTTCAATGGCATTCCCCTGCATACTCTCTTGTAGTGGCTCAAAGGAAAAGAACTTCACAGGTGCCTGAATATCTTCAAGATAGTAAATTGCGTTATCATATTGAACTTGATTAGTTACTGAGACGCCAACATAGGCATTAGGGGGGAATGGTGACCAAGGAGCTAGGTTCTGTGGCTCCTTGGTAAGGAAAATAAACGTGTGTTGTGGATAAGAATTGACATACTGCCAGATAGAATCCCACATCCATTCTTCAACCCAATCCCCGAATAATTCCATAGTTGAGCCGACAAATATTCTCGCTGGTTCTTTGGGTAGGGGTTCTTGCCAGTCGGGTTCCATCCGTATTTCAGGATTCCACTTGAAACGCTTATATATTCGGCGGGCGTAGCAGTAAGAACACGCTACCGGGCATAAGCCTTTGACAGGATTTATGGAAAACCCTGGTCTTCCAGTAATAGGGTCACGGAGCCATTCTATCTTTGTTCGGGTGAGTCTTTTCATTCCTCAATCTCCTCAAGCTGCGTGTAAGGGACATAGCCCAGTTCTCCTGCCGAATCTCTTACATAGAAGTAATCCAAATATTCTCCAAGGGTCATCATCACTCGGTGCTTCCAATATGGGCCGACATAGGTGATAATAAATCCATTCGGCTTTAGCACCCGAGCTGCTTCTTTCGCTAGAAACTCATAGCAGTAATGATAATCTTTCGGATAAGGCGGGTCTGTGAAGATTAAGTCCACCGAAGCATCCTTAATCAGCTTCGGAGCTTCTATTCGGCAGTCGCCTAGAATTAAATCAACCACTCTCTCACGTCTCCCTGTATCAGCGTTACGGACGGGTCACGATAGGTCACTCGACGCTCTCCACTATCTTCCTCGCCAGTTCGTCATTCTTGTGGCAGCAGAAACAGTCTGCTTTACATCCATTTTTGCGGAGGAGTCGGTCTGCTTCCTCATAGTTAGAAACAACCCTATTTTTTATAAGCTCCTGATTCGGGCACTCCCTGTCCAGCACTTCCTTGATGATGGCAGCCTTGTCAGTATTTGTTGGCATTGGCTTCCCTTTCAATCAGCTCCGCAATCTTGGCTAGAAGGGCGGCGGCAACTTCATGGCTTGCCACTAACTCACCCCTAGAGGTCTTACAGGCAAAAGTATAGACCTCATCAGCCACCATCTCCCTGACCTTTGGTGAGTTGAGGTAGGCTTTGAACGCATCTATTGTTTTATAGCCAGCTGTTCTTGCCAACTCATCAAACCTACTGGTAGAAACATTCTCATACCAAGCAGGAGGCTTCCATCCTAGCTTTATCAGCTTGTCCTGGGCAGCATCGGCAACTCTCTCCAAAACTTCCCTTGCTCTGTCACTGTCAATTAGAGTTTGGGCTGGAATAAGACCTAAACACTGCTCTTGGGTAAACCTCATCCTGTATGGTTTGTCCGTGATTTGTTCTGTCATTTCTTTCTCCTTATCCTTGTCCATACCGACTCTGTGCCGTCGCCGCCCCTCCCATGTTACTTGGCAGCTATACGATGCTGCCGAACAGGGTTATCTAACTCCTCAGCTCATTCCAGGGATTAACACTTGGATTTGTAACAGATTCATTACCTTCCTCATTGTCCTTCGGGCTTTGTTTTTAGTGAAACTATGCCTAGCTTATTGTTGGTTAGGACTTTCGGCAATCAGGCTTTGCGCTGGCTCGGCTTAGTCTTTGTTGCACCAGTATTCCCCCTAGCTAGGTGGGACTGTGCCGATAAATCTTTACCCTGGACACCAGCGCAATCAATAGCCCTTGCGGGCGACCGACCTATTCGTTTA
>ERZ1292632.714-Hain-H43-01um-R2-714-length-36809-cov-8_pt1 | contig 36809 bp, 49 predicted proteins | sample MGYA00564407_ERZ1292632 | MGnify/ENA primary metagenome ERZ1292632 (study PRJEB36523, sample SAMEA6512637) | groundwater metagenome | collected 2019-01-08 | study: AquaDiva: Metagenomics assemblies of 32 groundwater samples | reverse complement strand
GCCGGGCCCCATGTCCTTTTCCCCAAAGAGTTCCACAAACTGTTTGGGGAGGATGTAGTGCCGGGATATTGCTGCAAGGATGAGGCAGGGGCCTTCGATTCAAGGTACTGTAGGAAGGAGTGAGATGGAGACAGCGGAGCTACGGCGAATCCTAGTTGAGCATGCAAACTGGCTGAACGGAAAGGGCCAGCGTGCCAACCTAGCGGATGCCAACCTAGCGGGTGCCAACCTAGTGGGTGCCGACCTGCGGGATGCCGACCTGCGGCGTGCCAACCTGCGGGGTGCCGACCTGCGGGGTGCCAACCTGCGGGATGCCAACCTAGGGCGTGCCAACCTGCGGGGTGCCGACCTGCGGGGTGCCGACCTGCGGGGTGCCAACCTAGGGGAGAATCACGTAATGCAGATTGGGCCAATCGGATCGCGCAGGGATTACCTCGTTACCCTAAAGCCATCGGGGGGAGAGGTGGAGATACGGGCAGGGTGTTGGAGCGGTAGTTTGGACGAGTTTGAGGCACGGGTCCGGGAAGTATATGACGACACTACCCCTCATGGATTGGCATATCAGCAGGCCATCGGATATCTGAGAGCAGTTTTTGGAGTATCGGGAGATTGAGGTTTGGGGGGAGTGAGATGTGGCTGCCACAAACGCGGGGTGACTGGCAACAGGTGCAGGCGATCTATCGCGAGATTCCACGCCTCCGTACTAGCGAGAAGAAGGTGATCCGCCGCAATGCAAACTGGCTCCTGGAGCACCTCTATGTGCCCCGTTATGTGCCCCGTGCAGATATAGGGGCTTGCGTCTCTAATGAGGCTCTTAGAAAGGCCGGAATTGAAGGTGAGCCGGTCAACTGGGGAGACCTCGGTGTCAGCGTGAAGAAGCGTGGCAGGGTCTGGGTTGTGGAATTAGAGGAAGCCAGCGCGGAGCAGTGCCCCACGCTCTGCGAGTATGTGCGGGGCTGGCTTGAGAAGTGGGGCTGGCCAAATGTGGCAGTGGAGATGAAGTGGTGAGGATCGCAATTGCCGATCCGCCCTACCCCGGCAGTCATCACTTCACTCCCGCGCGGTCTGGTACTCAGGACTCAGGTAAATTGCGATGCTCTCAAGTTCCTTGTTAACCACTCGCAGCTCTACAGCGATGGCGATGAGGGCATAGGCGTGGGACAGTTCTATCAGCTCCATGACTCTAGTGGGATTCTCACTGTTCCGTGCCACTGCCTGGAGGCATGCCACCGCCTTCGCAATCTGGTCTAATTCCCCAGCCATCACTCCGCCTCCTTTCATACTGGAGTTAACTCATCGAATAGGCGTTCCCATGGGCATCCCCACCCGGGGCAATTCCTCCGGTTCACCGAATCAAGTTGATGGTGCCCAATCAACGTGTTGACGGAGTAGACCAATCCGTGCCGCTCCGCTATGCCCCTCAGAAGGAAAAGGTCGGCCTGTATCATCTCCTCTGTCCACGGTTCTCCCGTGAACCCTTCGTGCTCGATCCCAATAGTGGTAAGGTTGGGATTAACCCCGGGCTCGTAGAATGCCCAGGCAGGTTTGTAGACTTCACCTGCATGCCACGCAGCATCTTCTTCTCTAACCCACTGCTCGATACTACCATCCCTATAGACCACATAGTGGGCGCTGAGACCACCTGCGGTGAACTGCTTATGAAACCCAGCCCGGTAACCCTCACCAATATGCATGACCACGGCGAGAACTTTGTGCCCGTTACGGCCAGGCATACCTCTAGGGTAGCCGAAGTTCGGACTGTAGAGTTCTGTTATGGGCAGACTAACCTCATCAACTAGTTTCGCTTGCTCGAAAAAAATAGACTTTGTTTAGGCCATTGCGATAGATGAATAGCCCCGTTGAGGTAAACTGCTCCGAGTTCCCCTCGTCGTCGTAGCGCTCATTTTCTAGCGCTTCCCCCACGACAGACGGATACTTGTCGGCTATCGCCTTAAACCCTAAAACGAATTCTGGCACCTTAACCTCCTTTTGATAACGAATTAACTCTCTAAGGGTTTTACATTCTTCAAGAGACAGTACGTGAAGGGCAAACTGAGGATCATCGCTACCTAATGTCCATAGACATGCAGCCTTCACCCCTCGGCCCTCGAGCCACTTAAACGCACCGAAATATTGATTAGCCCGCAGGGGAGACGCAGGCCATCCGGTATTGGCGATCTCGGTAAACCAAAGCTCCGGCACAGCACTATAAAGTAGGTGGCGCCAAGATGCCCAAGCCTCCAGATATATCCCACCTTGCCAATATTCATGAAGAGCCACACCGTCCGCAGCCGCGCCCTGTGCCCGGAGTACCCGCCACCATGCTGCCTCAGTATCACTGGGAGACAAGGCGAACACGAGGATTTTGATGCTGGGGAATTCGCGCTTGATCGCCATGACATTGACTTGCCACCAGGTTAGGGCTTGTGTTGGGGTGGTTTCTGCCGGCCACTCTAAATTGGGTTCATTATCAAGCTCGACAACGAACTTACACCTATGGTCTAAAAGCCATTGAATAATCTGCCGTAGAGTTCGCGGCCAGTCAGCATACTTCTTGGCATCAAGTACATTATCAGGCCGTGCGTCCCCGAGCGGCCAATACCAGCGCACAATGAAAGTAAGATTGGGATAAGCCCCCAATAGCCTTGCATAATCCCAGGGTGGCGCGTGATGATTGATACGTACACAGAGATCGCTACCGTCACTGTCACCGGCAAAGGCAACCCACTTGCGCCAGTCCTCAGTGGTAGCGTCCGCCAGTTGGTTCTGGTAGGTAGGCCAGTTGACGCCTATTAGCATTTCCCTAGCTCACTGGGGTTACCATAGCTAGACTTCCCGTGACCCCTGCGAAAACTATTAGAATCAGTGCCCAGATATTATGGCCCCCGTCATAGGGATCGTAGACGGCCAGTTGGCGCTCAGCCCCCGCTAGGAAAGCCAGGACCAAGGCAATACCCAGTAGAAGAAAGGACATTTCCGATCTCTCTATCCTCCTCTATACTTCTGCCCAAGTTTCCCCGCGAATAATACGACTCACTTCAGGCTGGTTCACCCCGTATTGTTCACCCAAAATCTGCTGGCTTACCTTACCCAGACTATATTCCCGTCGTATGTCTGCCACCTCGGCGGCTGTGAGCTTGGCCCCCCCATGTTTCTCCCCCCTGGCAAGCCTTTCGGGGTGAAGCTGAGAACCATGCCGGTCTCCTGATGCCAAACGACCTTTGCGCTTTGCATCTTTTATATTGTCAGTCTGAGTACCGAGAAAAAGATGGTCGGGGCGTACGCAGGGGGGATTGTCACACTTATGGAGCACTCCCATTCCTAACGGGATAGGGCCGAAATGAAGTTCCCAGGAAATACGGTGGGCAAGGACCATACGACCTGCTTGCCATAGCTCTCCATGACCCTTCCCTGTTCCGGTTCCAGTCCACAGCCAACAGCTATTGGTTTTACGTACTTTGGCCCAGAAGCGATCAGCGAGGGAGATTGTGCTAGACAAGGCTTAGCTCCCACTCATCTGTGATCGAATGGTTGTTACTTACTCCTAGCATCCACCACGTGTTGATCTCCTTGCGACGCATTGCTTGGATGCCGAAAGGGTCCATCGTTACTGGGGTTCCTGTGAGATAGACCGGAATACTCTGGGAATAAATCTTAGCAGCGGTGTGGAAGTGTCCAGTCATTGCCGCATCGAACCCCCCAAACATCATGTACCAATCAATGGCCGCAGCCGTGATACCATAGTAGGGCAGTCTCAGATACATGCGTATCCCGTGCCCATGCGCCAGAAGATACTTATGCTTGCGCACCTTGATGATCTTCGTAAAGGGGTCTTCGTCGGGACCCTCGGGATAAGGCCGCGTGTCGGGGTAGTTCACTTTGATGCCATCCCCCTTCAGTTCGCGGCGCAGTTGGTTATAGCAGTCAATGTCCCAGCTTGCACTGTCCCTGGCAAATTGCCCCACTCTCCCGTGGTTGCCGGCCACCGCCTCGACACGCACAGACGGAAATGCCTTTCCCATCCCCCTTACCCACTCGGCAAGTAGGTCAGCAAGATCAGAAGCCTGCTGCCTAGGGTCGGTAATGGTCTGGTAGTGCGCTTGCGTCTTGAAGATGCCCGCGCCGTCTACTACATCACCCAGGAGGCAAACTACAAGTTCGGGGAAAGCGCGGTAGTTCCGCTCATTATGACGAATACGGCGTACCTTCTCCCCAAAGTTAGCCAGGCGTTGTTTGGCAACGTCGGGGTTGTAGTCTGCTGTACGCTTCCCATAATGAATATCGGAAAGCGCCAGGATTACCGACTCTTGCTGGGGATTAGTCGCGGGTGTCATCACCCGGCGGCCTCATCCTTTTTATCCACAATCCTACTTCCTCCTCAAGCAACGGGACTACTGTAGTGAAGTGAAAGCCGCCGTCACAGACTAGCCGCTGCCCGCCATAGCCACCACACTCACCACAGCGGAAGACCGAGATGATGCCCCGGAGCTTATCAACGTCTCGGGGCACCAGCTAATCCTCCACTGGTCTTTCTGGTTGCAAGAGGATGGAACGAAGCGCATCCTTCCGTCGCTGTTCCCTACGAGCCTGCGCTGCATAGTAGTCATCGCTGGGATCATAGATGAACTGTAGCTCTTGGTGCTGGAAGAACTCGTAGAGTCTGTCCGGGTGCGTAGAGAACCCCATCCACGTCATGATGTCAACACCAAATCCCACCTGAATGCCGGTAATGCGGGAGGTCAATCCCAAAAGGAAGTGTCCCTCGTCTTGGAATAACCCGCCACCAGAGTTACCAAAGATGCTCGGTGCATTGCACATAAGGTAGGTTTTCTGGTCAATCAGTTCTCTAAGATAGGTAAGTGTACCTGGATTAGCGAAGGGATCGTGTAGAAGCGAACACCCCGATACCCAGACCTTCTCAAATAAGCGAAGCGCTTCGATACGCTCCTGTGGAATAACAGTCGCTACATATGGCATTTGGCGGGTATCGTGCAACTTTACAGCAGCAAGGTCGTGGTGTTTATCATAGGCAATGATGTCCGCCGAGCGAGAGTTTGCGCTGAGAAGCTTCGAGCCCTCATAATCAAATAGCTCTACCGTGACCGGCTCAAAGAAATCCCGCTTGACATCCTTGCGGAGCACCGGGTCCCAATCATCCCTGAGTTTGATGGCGTCATCGATGACATGCTGGCATGTCAAAACGATGTTTATATACCGCTCAGGCTTCTTCTGGTCCGCGCCACTGTAGATGAGGACACCACTTCCCCCAGCCTTATCGGTGCGAATCCTAGTTACGGGGTAAAGTATCTCCTCGTGCAAACTTGCGATTGTATCCCTTGCCATGGCTATCCCCCTTCCAATACCTTCCGTTCTTGAAGTTTCGTCCACCATTTACTGCTGCGTGTCAATAGCCACCACACCTCCCCAAGTTGCTCCTCAGTTGCGTCAGGATGCCTACGCCGGTATCGCCAATAAAGCACCCCCATTCTCCCAATACGATAAGCCTCCTCCACGTGGATATGGTCCAAGGCAACCTGGGTATCTTCCATAACTACTGCTATTATACCACAGTTAAAACAAAAAAGCAAGTATGAGGAAGTCATACTTGCTTTTGACTTAGCCGGGGTATCTCCCCCTTATATCTTGGTGAGTAGAAAGATAAGCTCCCCTACGAGTCCTATGACGAGTGAGCGGAGTAGCCACTTTTCGGCTGTGAACTCCCCCTGCAATTTCCCGAAACTCAATTGGAAGTGCGGCCAGTCATTCATGAGAAAGTTGAGTATCATTTGATCTACGGGAAGATGCTCTTTCATACTTACGACCTGCCTGAATAATCTATTTGGAGACCGAGGAGTCCCACATCATTTGCCAGCGTATCCCCCCCAGCGGTGTCGTACCGTTGAATCAAGAAACAGATGATTCGCGGTGGGGGGCCAGGCGTAAACGCCACAGTATGGACCGTCGAGATAACGATATTCTGTGCACTGGCCGTAATCGTAGCACTCGTGTCAGCCTGGTCAGCGACCGACGTTAAATCACCCGCTGCTGTCTCTCTTATGATAATCCGCCACACGACGTTGCCCGCTCCAGCGCCATCATTGAACCACCAAATGGTGAATGTCAGCGCCCCATTGACTATGTTAATGGGGAGGATAATTTGCCCGGTGATTGTATCGTTCCCCCCTGCCTTGTGAAACACCCACTTTTGTTGCCTTACGCCATGTCCCACCAATGTTGGTGCACCGACAAGCAGAATGAACTCAGCCGGGGCCATCATCAAATCCTCTTGGTTGTAGTAATTGGGGTCTGTGCCTGACTGCCAATGATGCTTGGCATGGTCCCGTGGATGAACTAAGCCGTGTCCCTCCCACATACGGAGCTTCTGCTCCAGCGCGTCAATCCGCCGCTGGAATTCCAATTCCTTAGCCCCCAGAGCCACAGCAATACCCCCAGCGAGAAGCGCCTTGAAAAAAGCCCTGCGCTCCACCCGACTCCTCTAAAAAGGGCATTTTTTCGTAGTGGGCCAACGCGATGGCCCAAGTGGGCCCGGAGCCCTAATTTTATGGGGTGCTATATAGGGACCTGCCACCCGCAAGCCCCTCTGTATGGCCCTCTGTATGGCCCTCTCAGCGCGTGGTTGTAGCACTGCAACTACACTTGACAGTTCGGAAGTACCAGGATATACTGAATTGAAGGAGGTTGGAAATGTCACTGACCCAATTCCTGAAAAGGCGGTTTGCAAACAGGGACCGGGAAGCATTCTTTGGAGACGAGACCTCGGATGTAATCGGCTTCCGAGAGGGTTATTATGCTGCTTTAAGGGACGTGGTGGCTGAGTTGAACAAGGAAGCTGCGGAAGCCCTCGCCGGAATAATACCTGTCCTGCGGGATAAGTGTCTACTGTGTGGCTGCTCATTGCATCCTCCTACACCTCAAGCGCCTTGATGGTCACAAGAACCATAGGGGGTGCATCGCCCGACTGGGCGGCCTCACGCTGGGTGACCTGGGGCAGCATCTGAACATTGATGCTCGTGCCCACGGGGTCTATGAGAGTATAGGTAGCGGTAGAGTTACTGGCGAGAGTTCGCAGGTCTGAGATCATTGTCTGTGCGCTCCGATTGATCGGCCGGCCTTGCCGATCAAGAAGCCTATCAGCGCACTGGAGGACCATTGAGAATAGGCGCTTGCTCGTTGGCTTTGCAACCGCATAGACTTTGATTGACCGAAGGATGGGAGTATTTGTAATCGTACTTCCCCTGGTCATATAGGGGTCTAAGGATAAAGAATAACACTGTATGGGGAAAACGGTGGGGGCAGTCGTTTCATCAAAGCGGCTTATGGCGGTGATTCCAGTTCCCAGCGTGCCCGCAGCCGTACTAGCCGTAGTAGTATGAGCATCGGTCCAGTTGATTTGATAATCCAATTGAACACGCTCGGTGGTAGCTCCTAGCGTTCCGATAACTCCGAGTTCCATTTCAACAGCATAAATGCTCTTCTGTACTGTAGGACAGCCAAAGTCATAATAGGGAGTCCGATTACCTTTAACGCCGGAGAATGGGGCGAAAGCTGTACTCTGGCTCAGTGGGTTTACACCCATTGATTGGATAGTTCCCCCGGTAACGCTAGGCAACTGGAAATAATAAAGAAGTAGGTCATCCGCTGACAGCGCCACAAGGTAAAGCGAACCCTGGTTTGTATATGAGGCTGCGGAATGTCCTTGGGAAAATCCAATTGCATCCAACCTGACACTCCAATCATAGAGACAGTGCCAGATAAAGGGAGGCCCGGGGCCATCCTCAAGCGTTCTGGAGCGGCCGGCTAATAACTTGGTAGAAGTGCCACTAGCTGTATTGGTATAGAGACCATAGAGCCATTGGCTATCGCCAACAACCTGACGAAAGAACCCGGCGGCAGCGGGGTCATCGGCTTGTATCTCTGGCCCGATCTCCTCAACAACGCCATTGCTCCAACGGTAAGAACCCCTGGTGTGGAAGTAGTACACATCCCCACGCCAGGTATAGATGAAAGCGCGTCCAGCCAACACATCGAGCGCTGGCACGGGTTGAATGAGCGGCCAAGCGTGGTTATCTTGGAAAGCGTAGAGTGCTGCCCTAGTTGCTCCGAATATCTGGTCGCCTATGGCGGCTAACCCAATAATGTAAGCCCCATCGGGGCTTATAGTATAGTATGCACCCCAGGTCCCGGTTATAGGACTGGTCCCTGATGTAATACTGCGAATCTTTGTGGCAGTGCCATCCAAGACAGTCCCAACAGCCCATAATTTATCCTTGGCGACGCAGAAGAAGCTGCCCCTGTTCGTTGTACTAGCAGTCCAACTTCCCGCATCACCCGCTGTTCTGGACTGAATGTAATCATTGACACCGTCGCCATACCCGAAACCGGCTAGCAGTTTGCTGTCAAAGACTATGGTATCACTGATCCGAACTACACTAGCGGAAATGTCCAAGTCCTTTGTGAGCGCCCGAGCCCCCGCGCCGGCAGCTAGTCTATAGATAATCGAATCCCCAAAGAGATAGGTATCGCTCTGGAAGTTAATAACACGAGAGAACTCGTTGTTGACGCCTTCATCTACAAAATCTACATCTGTGTTGACCACGCTGTAGGGCGAAAGTATAAGCGGACCGAATCTACCGTCAGCCGCCTGCCGGCGCATGTACCCCAGCCCCTTCTTAGAGTAGGTCTGCCCGAAACCTTGACTGAAATCATTGATCTCCATGATCATGCGCCCATCTGCAAAGCGGGTTACACCGGGGGCATCACCCATTACAGAAGCCGGCGTTTCCTCTACCTGCCAAGCTCTGGCCCCTAGGTCAAGTTGGTCTGAGCGAGCGAGTTTGTATATCTCCCCGTTCAGTTTCACATCGTAGGACTGAATGATCTGGCCCAACTAAGACCCCACGGTCACACCGAGCGTTTGCAGAGGCACTGAATGGCGCATCCTTGACAGGTAGCGCTTCTTTGCATCGTTCGCGTGCGTTCGGTAGACTTGCATCTCAGGGCGCGCCTCGATAAGATTTGAGTAGAGTTCCCACGTCACGGCATCAAGCAGCAAATCTTTGTTCATTGCTGTAGCTGCTGTATCGGCGGAGAGCGTACTGAATGCCTTGCGCGCGACAATGTAGTAACAATCTTGCCCAACGGCATAAGGAAAATGAACCCAGCCGGGGGCTGGGCCAAGGTGGTCCCAGATAATATCCGTGCCGCGCACGCGCTCTAAGTGCCACTCGTTGAAGAGCGAACTATCGTCTCCGCCTGAGTTGGTAGCATTGTCTACTAACTTGTAGACGCCCTCAATCTGGCCTTCTTGGGTGACCCACGAGGGAAGCGGCAACCTACGAGAATCTTCCGGCTGAATGATAAGATCGTCAAATACCCCGTACTGTGTATTCGTAGTAACACCAAGCTGTATTGACATCCTGTGACAGTCCGCGGGTACTATGGCACTCATATGCAAACGATTCGGCTCCCGTCCTGTATAGGTGACGGTCTCGATAACAGCACTATTCGTCAGATCATATGCTCGAAGCCACGCTTCCCCGGCAACCCCAGTTGTCGTATTAAGGGCTGACGCAAGCACCGAAAGCCAATACTTTTCTCCTGGGGTTACAGGAATCCACGGAGCGCTCTGCCATTCCGCAGTTGCGTAGCCGTTAGCAGCAGTCGCTATGACCTGAAGTACCTGTTGCCCACCGGTATTGAGAGCCCCCGTCCCATAGAAGAGTACATAGGTTTGCTTCGTTGGCGTAGCATTCGAACCCGTCCAGGTCGTAGCATCCACAGACTCCATGTCAGGATCGTCACAGAACGATAGCGGTGCCAGCGTGGTGTAGTAATGCCTCTCTAGCGTACGATTGATGGCGTTATCAACCATCGTGGGATCGAAGAGTGTCCATAACTCATAGCTCGTGCCGGAGACGATCTGTGATGTAGCAGCCCGTCCTAGAGTCAGTATCCCAGCAGAGAAGCCACCTGCTGTTACTCTCCTAACCTCCGGCGTAGCTACTAGCAAGTTAACATAACCACCGTCATAGAGCGTAGGATCAAGATTGCTATCGTTCAGTAGAGAATCGACCATTGTCGTCTTACCGGCATTGCCATCGCTAGTAGTTGCGCTGATGACCCCATTGCGGTCTAGCCGCTTCAGAAGTTCCTGCCGAATACCCCTTCGTGTGTTTGTGGCTATAGCCATCTATACCCCCACATTTATGGTAACGAGGCCAACCGCAACGCAAATCTTGACATTGCTTGTGTTGGTCACAAACGTTCTACAGAAATAATTGCCAGATAAGCCGGCTGAGTCGGCTGCGGCAATTGACACTGTATATATGCCACTCGCTGGCGTTGTTAGCACAATGTTCCCCGCCGTTGTACTCTTCGAGATAAGGGAAACAGCACTCGTGTCGCTAGCGAATAGGCCCCACGTGACGGTACAACCGGTGATATTAACGGCTGCCCCAGCCGCATTTGTCACGGTGTAGACCAGTTCCAATACCTCGCCTGTCCACATCGTGAAATCCTGTCCAAGTTTTGCCATTTACGTCTGTCCTTGTAGGTTAATCGTTGGTATGAACTGAGCCTTAAAGCTATAGCTGCCCCACTGCGCCGCAAGGGGAAGGCTGGGGATAAATGATGCTCGCAACTGTATCTGCCACGCGGCTGTGGTAGTAACTGTCGGGGTATACCTCGTTATGACGAGAGCAAGCGTCCCCGGGACGACCAGCACATTATTGCTGAGCGCCACCGTGGGAGCATACCTGGTCGTTGTCAGAGATGCAGTCCCCGGGACGACCAGCACCACGGAGGGAGCATACCGAGTCGTTGTCAGAGTCGCCGTACCCGGGACTACGACAGTCCCCTTGACCACGGAGGGGGCATACCTGGTCGTTACTAGGGACGCCACACCGGGTGTGACGATCTTGTTCAACACCACGGAGGGGGCATACCTAGTCGTTGTCAGGGATGCAGTCCCCGGGACGACCAGCACATTATTGCTGAGCGCCACCGTGGGAGCATACCGAGTCGTCACCAGGGATGCCGTACCCGGGACTACGACAGTGCCCAGCACCACGGAGGGGGCATACCTAGTCGTTGTCAGGGATGCAGTCCCGGGGGTAACTACCGTGCCCTTGACCACACTAGGCGTGTACCTGGTAGTCGTCAGGGATGCGGTCCCCGGTATCACAATCCTGTTGACGATCACCGTTGGCGCAAAACGAGTCGTGGTTAGATTAGCCGTGCCCGGGGTGACCACGGTGCCCCCCCCGACTGTGACCGTCGGAGCATACCGAGTCGTCACCAGGGATGCCGTACCCGGGACTACGACAGTCCCCTTGACCACGGAGGGGGCATACCTAGTCGTTGTCAGGGATGCAGTCCCCGGGACGACCAGCACATTATTGCTGAGCACCACAGAGGGAGCATACCTGGTCGTCACCAGGGATGCCGTCCCAGGGGTAACGACAGTCCCCAGAACAACGGCTGGAGTATACCTCGTGGTGGTTAAACTGGCTGTGCCAGGGACAACCGCAATATTATTGGAAATTGCTGCCGTGGGCGTGAACCGAGTTGTCGCGAGAGAGGCCACACCAGGGGTAACAACAGTCCCCAGAACAACCGTAGCAGCGAAGAGGGCCGTCACAAGCGCCTTCACGCCGGGGGTAACGACAGTCCCTATTACTACATTTGGGGTGAATCGGGTTGTCGTGAGCGCTGCTGTTCCAGGCGTTACTACAACTGCACCTACCGCTGCCGGCAGCAGCGGTATAATGTTACGGGTGCTAGGTGCTGCCATTGGTTAATTCTTACGGAAGCGTTATCGTCATCCCGTTGGCTATTGCCGTATTGAGCGGCGCATAGGTCTGGTTGAGCTTCTGGCCCAAGCGCGTCTTGAGCGTAGTCGCTAATGTATTCTGATTGATGTTGGCTGGGACTTCATCAACGGTAAACTCGACATAATAGTCACTGGGATTCCCACCACCTGGGTCATGGTTGATGAAATGGATTTTCCATAGACCTCCCTCGATAGTGTAATCGGTAAGTACGAATTGTCCATAGATCGGCATCTGAATCCTCCTTAAAATATATTTCGGAATTGGATGCCCACTATCCACACATGAATCGTGCCCTCAGTCGTAACTACAGGCACGCCTGGGTTGGTTAGCGTCGCCGCCGTCAATCCCGCTTGCTCATAGACGGGAATGGATGAAAGCGTGCTCTCATCGGCAAGGCCACCAGCCTTGAAACAAGTCCCTGTGATGTTATCTACGGCGACAGCCAGATAATAATCACCAGGCGGCAGGACTGTATCGGCGATGTTGAGCTCCTGTACCGTGTTGACGGTGGCACTCATGGCTGTCGAGCCTGCACTGACGATTAGGTTAAACTCATTGTCATAAATCCCAACATTAAGGTTGCCAGAAGAGGTCGCCCCTACCCAGAAGAGCAACTGATAAGCGGTTGCCCACTCCGTGAGACGGAATGGAAAGAAGAATGCCTTGTTGGCTGTAGGCCAAGCTGTGCTACCTGCACCCATCAATGTGAAAGAGAAAATGGCTGGCATAACCAATCCTAGTGACTCAGGATGGCAGGGCGTGAGTATGGGAGGCGGAGGCATCTGGTACTGGGGAAAATCAGCCATATCAGGGGCGCCTCAGATACGCGGTAATCAGCGGTATCAGGGGGAAGTTCGCCGCCGCAAAGGTGGCGACGGCAGGTAGGACGTAGGCTGTTGCCATTCCCATAATACCACTCAGCCTCATCTTTTGCACTGGTACTGGGCTGGTCCCACTGGGTACCAACATCATGTAGTTGTTGGTGCCATCGGCGGCCATCGCCAGATAATAGAGTCCTGGGCCGATTAGAGTGTCTGTTATATTGAGGACATGTGCAGTAGCGGCGCCTTTCGCCGTAGCACCCGAGGAGACTAAGCGGTTGCCACTAGCATCGTAGATACCCACATCGAAGTTCCCCGCTGCTGTTGTGCCTGCCCCGATTACCAGTTTGTACACGACAACTGGGAGGGCGAGTCTGATGGGAATGAAGATGGCGAGGTTGGCACTGGGCCAGGCCATGCCAGTGAGTGTTGGAGCGCCCAGGCCCAGCAAAGCTATCGGAGTGCTAATGAAGCCACCAACAACAAAATCCCATACTCTTACAGGGGGGAAGTCGCTCATGCGTACTTCAGTACCTTCCAGGGATAGGCCCGACCTGTTCCACCACTGATTCGGTTTTGCTGAAGGGTAAACCGCAGCGAGCCCGCATCTGTCAACTCATTGGAGATAGGGACACTGATCTTAATCATGTCATCAGCGAACTGCGCTCCTTCATATCTGGCATAATAGGCCACTCGCCTTGTACCGATTGTGAGTATCATCTGGTAGATTCGCAACTCCAGGATGTCCCCCGCTGCCATATTGATGCAGTCAACATGCAGCGTGAAAGTGCCCGCGACAGCAACATCGAGAAGGGTATGCTCGGTCGTCAAGGTCGCGGTTTGGGTGCCTGAACCTTGGGCAGTAACAGCCATCTAGTTACTCCTTTCGATAAACTATCACATTCCTAAGCTAAAGTGAACACACCTGAAGCATTGATTTGCACGGTCAGAGTGTTTCCTGTAGTCACCGTCACATCCGCCGGAGTGCTATCCAACAGACAATAACAGACTACATCACCGGCTACCTCGTAGATGACCGCGAATCTAGCAATGATAGAGCCTCCCGAAGCTGTCCATACAGCATCAGTGCTATCCACCGTTACAGTGGTGGTGCCCGATAAAGACACTGTAATAGCTACACCACCGGTAGCATAGCCGTTCGCGGCGGCGTGTTCATTTGTCACGGCCGCGTAGGTGGTACTCGCCGCTCCGATGTTAGAGGTGCTCAGAAAGAGTGCCATTTTGAAAGTGTCGGTGTCGAAATCGAAAGTGCCGTTGAGCATCCTTGTCCGACCACCATCTGTGAATGTCCAGTTACCTGCTGCCATTTACTTCTTCCTTCTCCATTTACTTTTTCCAGCTATTTACCTACTGAGGGGCAGAGCTACTTCCGCTTCTTAGGGAGCTTGGCCTTTTTGCCCATGCTCGGACCTGCGCCCATTTTCCCCATCATCGCAGCCATTTGCTCCGGCGTTTGAGGCATTCCAATCCCCATTGGGCTGACCTTTGCGCCCCTCTTACTTTTCTTGGTCTTTGCCATCTTACTTCCTCCTTTTCTTACTTTTCCCTGCCTTACTCAGAGCGATGGCTACAGCCTGTTTCTGTGGCCTTCCAGCCGCTATCTCAGTTTCGATGTTCGCGCTGATAACCTTTCTGCTTTTGCCTTTCCTAAGAGGCATTAGATCAACCAGTTCACATACGCGGTGCCCGCGCCCGTAACGGCAAGAAGCTCTATCGCGCCAACCTTACGCGCATCAAACATAAGTTCGTACTTCGTCGAGGCAGCGATCTGCGCTGCCATTGTGATACTGTTCTGGGTCCAGTAGCGACTTAGCGCCGCCATCCCAGATAGCGTTACCGTTGCCGAGAGCGTCGCGCTGAACGCTAGGCGCACCCAATAGGCTGTATGTCCATTGATTGCTCCATTTATCCATGTAGTGGGGTCATTAGACCATGTGATCGTCCTGGCTGTGGTGGCCAGGGTTGCCCCGGCTGACAAAGTATTATCAGTCTCGGTGAAGCCTGTCCACGAACCGCCAGCTTCAGCTTGCACTACAGAAGGGGCAGCGATGATATTGAAAGCTGCTGCCACCGTAGCCGCCTCACTATTGGCGGTAGTTATATCGACATACAGGCCGCGAGCGCCAATATAGCTGGTTGTTAGCCCCGAAGCGTCCTTGTCGATACCAACAAAGAGCGCATCGCCAGCAACTAAGGTACTCAGTGCGTTGAGAGACGCCCCCGTGTTGGGATCGGCATCAATGAGTGCTGAGGTCAAGTCGGTAAAGGTAGCCCCGCTGTCCATCGTCTTATAGACTGCGGTAATCGCCGGGCAGAATTGCACCAACATTGGGTTGGTAACAATATACAAGCTGATACCCTGTGCCCCCGGCGGTTTGATGAGCACTGTCGGGACGGTCGTACTGGTAGTGATCGCTCCGCCCCCAGCGCCATAGAGCCGCGTCGGGCGAATGCCATAATAGTTCATAGTTCACTCCTCTTGGGTAGCGCTCAGTCCCTATCGGAACGCGCCGTTCACCCTAAAAATGTCTTAGTTCCTGTCGCTAGTTTTCGCCTGTAGGCGTTCCAATACTTGGTACGCGCCCTGCAACCGCAAGAGATTCTGCCGCGTCGCCTCCAATTGCTGGAGTAGTCGCTGCTCCTGCACCTTCAACTCAGAGAATTGCTGTTCGATCAGTTGCATCTCCTCCACCATTGGGTTGAGGGGGGCGGGTGATTCCCCGCCCCCCTGGGCACCGATGTAGTCTTCGGGAAGTTTCGCCGATTTCGCCATTACACTAGCTCCACCGCACCGTGTTTCATTCCTGGTGTCTCAGTAATGAAACGGCTGATGGATGGGTCCCTAGCTGCAAGAGCAGCGACGAGCTTCTCTAAGTGAATGGTGATCGTACAGTCCTTCTTAATGCTATAAGAGTGGATTACGTAGTCGCCATCCTTCGTGTGTGGAGTTTGCAGAGTAGTATTCCCCACAGCGTCCATCATGTAAGCCTCGCCGCCATTCGAGTAGATCGAGATGCCATTGGTAAGTGCGCCGGCTGGGGCAGTACCATTGAACACGGCAATGGAATTGGTGCCCACAGTAGTAGCCCTGTCCACAGAGCCATCCGAGCCAACTACGAGGCCGAGGTCTGTATCCCCAATGCAGACGAAGCCTTTGGTGCCGCTGGATGTGGACTTAAGATAGAGCGAGCCATTAGCGGTGTCTGCCGTATGGGCGGATGTCGTCCCAAACAATCCAACAGTAGGGCCGGAAGTCCCCAAGATGTATAGTCCGGTAGATGATACGAGTACCCTCGCAGTTCCATTCACCGTTGCGAGATATAAGTCACCGCCCATAGCATCCAAATAGGCGTTGGAGGCATCATGATACATACGTATATAATCAGTCGCCGGGGTCGTTGCACTATGGATATAGAGTGTGGGGTGGGTATCGGCGTTTACATTCCAGTCAGTCGCCTTGGCCGCAGCTTCGCAGAAGTGAAGCGCATGGCTCGTAGCGTCGGTGTAGAGCACCGCAGCATTGTTGCTCACGTCAGCCGTAGACCACAGAAGACCGAAGTCTTTGCCTGCACCAATCACGAGGTCCTTGTCATCGGCGATAAGGCCAATGCTTGCTTGTGCCATCAGCCCGTAGTTCCCAGTGCCACCTTCCGTAGGTTCGCCTGTGATAAGGACTGCGGCAGCATTGGTGACTGTCTGTGCGCCCGTGGTGATATTGGGCTCGGCGAAGGTAGCCGAAGCTACTGTGGCCGTAGTGCCTACCGCCAGCGTGTAAGCCCCCGTAGGTTGCACCCAGAGGTCAGCATATGAGGTAGTCGCAGCACCAGTCGTAGCTGGCCTGTCGATACTGACCATCTTGTAGGCGCTGGAGGTGTCGGTGTTGGCACCAAGGACGAGAGCATTCAAAGCGCCGTCGGCATAGATCATGTAAGCGCGGTCATTACTCTCGACACGGAAGTCACGGTCATTGGAAGCCTCGTTGAAGACATAGGTCACGCCACCGAGAGCGACTTCATCCACACCATTGACGGCAACATTAACCGTTTTCGCGGTCAAGGCATTGATCGTGGTGTCTCCAGTGTTGTCACGCCCGATATAGCAGGAGGTTCCCGCTGGAAGTGTGGTATTAGCAAGTTCGACATAGCCCACAGTTGCCAGATCGACGCTGGTGAAGGTCATGGTTGCAGCGCCGAGGGCCACTTGATCGCTACCGGCAATAGCGAAGTTGATCGTTTTCCCTGTGAGTGCGTTAAGTGTAAGATCGCCAGTATTGTCGCTCACAACGTAGGCGTTGGTGCCAGCAGGAGCCACACCATCGGTATCGAGAATCAGTTCGTCAACCGTCAGGGTATCCCCGACAGTCAGTGTACCCCCGAAACTGAGGCTTCCTGAGATCGAAGTATTTCCTGTGACAGTCAGCGCAGTACCACTTACATTGACCACATCGGTTCCCGCGACAGCCACGTTCACCGTCTTGCCGGTGAGTGCATTGATAGTCACATCACCCGTGTTGTCACGAGAGATATAGGCCGAGGTGCCCGCAGGGTTTGTAGCTTCCGCTAATGTCGTAGCGAGAAGGGTGGCATTGCCAGCTTTATTTATGGCCCAGCCGGCCGTACCGGTAATATCATTCCCGCTGCCGCTGTTAGTGAAAAGCAGTGTCGCTCCCGTGGCATTAGCACCGCTTACTAGGCTGAGAGCCGAACCAGCAGCACCCGCTGATGGGCTTGCGCTAAGCTCCAGCACGTTCTCTGTGCCGGCATCGTTCTTGGTCATGGTCACAGCGCCATCGTTTACGGTGATTGCCCGCCCAACGCCAGCGCCACCCTGGTCATAGGACTGGTCTAGCGTATTGCCAGAAGCTGTGGTATCAGGCAGGAAGCTCAAGCACTTCACAAAGCACTTGATAACGCCGAGGCTATCGTTGGTGGCATATGCCTCCAACGCCTTGGCAAAGACGCCTCCCTTACCCGCCGTCGCCTTTGCTGCGATCCCAGCCGTGGTGAAGGCCGAGAGGTCGTCGCCTACGGCAATATCCGTAGTACCGTCGACCTTCACTCCGGCGTCACCATACTCCTCGTCTATCGCGCCAAAGACGATAATTTGCCCAACTTGACCACTTGGCGTTGCTCTTTTGAGAACGCCCAAAACCTTCACGTCATCCTGAGACGTTGTGGTTGTGAACCAGCGACCGTTGGCTTTAGAAGTGTCCAAAATAACAGGCGCGCCAGCGGCTACTGCCCCACCGGAGTTGTTGCGCTTGCGAATAATAACTCGCCCACGCTCGTCAAACTCCAGTTCTTTCATGATCCTTATACTGTAAGCCATTTCTTTCCTTCCCTACCAGGACTTCCCTGGTATTTTCGACAGTTTTAAGTTGATTGTTTTACCGTTACCTTCCCCATCATTTCGATGAGGGCTTGTAGCAATTCCTTTGTCCCCGGGCCCTCGCCTTGCGCTGTTAGTACGTCCCGCACCTGCCCAAGGAGTTCCCGTTGTTGAAGCATCGCCGCATTATCCCGGTGCATCACCATCACATGCTTATCCAAGTAGCGCCTTTCATCAAAAACACGCCCACAGAAGTCACAGCGATGGTCTTGAACCGTATAACCCTGAAGCTGCGGGAATGAAATCTCTGGGTATGGCAGCTTGCGATGCCATCCCATTTCGACGATCTGGGCTAGAGAAAACTCACCCGGCCCATCAGGGTGATCGAGAAGCACCCGATAGGATTCGTGCCATCCACTGACAATGTTCAGCCCTAGTTTTCGCGGGGGGTGCAAAAATACAAGTCCATACTTAGGTAGGGGCTCTAACCCCCTTGCCACGTTGTCCTTGACCTGGTTCTCATCTGCGTCAGCCAGGATAATCCACCCATCTGGCTTCCGATAGTACATATAGAACCCACCTTTTTGCGTTCCCATCCCTATATAGGACATATCCGACGAAAGATCGGCCGGGGGTGCACCAATAACCGGCTGCTTTATACGCCGTGTGCCCCTAGAAACTGATCGTTCCGCCAATACATCACTACCCGTGTCGTCTGCCGTTTTCCTAGCCAAAACTATTCACTCCTCTTGAGTATTTCCGCTCGAAGTGCCTTATGCTTAAACCAGCCCACTAATGCCCAGTCATCCTTAGCCTCATTTGCCCCCTGCATCTTGAACTCGCCGAGGGTAGTAGGCTCAATGTGGTAGAGGGGACCGTGCAAGTATAGTGGGCCAATAAGTACCCATCCCTGCTTCTCTAGAGCTGGTAAGCTACGCTCTGAAGCCACTCGCGCGCGTTGCTTCACATACTTGAATGGAAGCCCCGCCTCAACCGAGAAGCGAATCGAGAATGGCTCCCGGACCATTGGCAGGTCCGGCACGAGAAGCAGGTTGGGCATTTACTAAAGACCTTTAACCCACACGCCGAACTTGTCGTCGGCTGTATAACTGCCGGGAGTATCCGCGGTGGTCCCACCTTCGGGTATCCTGTTAGCGGTTACAACCTTGAACTGATGCCGACCGGCAACGCTGGTTGCAAAGTTATCATCGTCCCAATGAACATGGTTCGTGACCCCTTTTCTGATAATGTAGACGGCCTTTCGCTGATGAGCGCTCATGTCATGACCCGTACCATTGACTTTGCACTGGTTACTGACCAAAACATCAAGCCCATAGATGTGTCCCACATAAGCCTCGCGGACTGCGCGACCCGTGCGGTCCCCGTTGTAGTCCATATTGATGAACTTGTCGACCTTCATAATTCCTGTGTACGCTTGAGGCGTAACCATCAGAAATCGATCACCTTCGAGCGCATTTGCAAGTACTAGGTACTCGCGCATCTGCAAGATGTCATCGTCATTAAGGTCTACGGCCAACGTGCCGACCGGTGAGTTACCCGTCCAGCCACTGGGAATAGCTGCCGAAGCCTGCTCTACACCTAAATCTAGGGCATAGCTAATCTGCTCGGTCAGCTTAGATCGTACAGGATAACTCTGGAACTCCTCCATAGCTATCTCAATGTTGAAAGCTGCATAGTGATGGGTGAACGTCTGGACTACCTGCTCCGCGGGAGTAAAGGTTTCCCAGTTTACCGTATTAGCCAACCCCGCAGACTTAACTTGTGGCGTCAGGTGGTACATATAGGGTATCCTCACTGTATCACCTGTTTTTAGCCAGTCGCTAATATCATTGAAGGTCTTGGGCCATACCATTGCATCTTCTACAGCATCGTTTGTCTCTGGCGACCAACTCTCACCAATCAACTTATCCATTGTGGTAACAGTCGTTGTCGCATTTGTTACTGCCATTTAATGTTTATCCTCCTTGGTTTACTTGACGCAAATAAGCGTCGATTTGTTCTCGCTTCTCCGCACGCTCAGCAGAAGTCAACGCAGCATATTCCTTTGGCGTCATAACACCTGTTGAAACATTACCCCTATTGGCTCCCACATCGGGGCTTGGCGCTCCCCTGATTGCCTCAGCCCTCACTGCTTCCTCAGTAGCCTTGCGAGCAATTGGTTCCTTCGCCTTGACCTTCCGTTCGGCAATAAGTTCCGTGACATCATTGACAAAAGCAGGAATGCCCCCTTGTTGCGCGTACTCTGGGAACTTAGCAGTAATTTTCACCTGCTCGTCAGGAGTGAGAAGTTGTAGATGAGCATTGATGTACTGCTGGTTCCATTCATCAGCGGCCTGTTTATGCCCTTGCTGAACGAACTCCGGCGCTCGGCGCTCCACCTCAGCCAGTACGGCCTTTTGGAGTTTCGCCCCCTCACGGACATAGGTAGCAACGTCCTCATCGGATGCGGTCTCAAGCCACCGTTGCTGTTGTTCAGCAGTGGTGCGTTGATCCCGTTCCGCCTGCTCTTTTTGCCACTTCGCCTCTAGGGTCTTTTGAGCTTGGGTGACTCGCTGGTCAGCCCGCCGCTCCGCCTCTTTCCTGAGTAGGTTCTGAAAACGCGGGTGCGCTAACAGTGCCCCCTCATCGAGGCCAGCTAGTGGGTCTGTGGGTTGCTCGGTAGCTGGCGCTACCGGTGCTTCTGGGGCTCCCCCCGGGGTTAGACCCCCTTGACTTTCCTGAGTAACTGTGCTATCCTGCACAGTGGTATCAGAACCGTCCAACTCCTTTTCCTCCTCTTGTCTTAGACCCGCCCTCCCTCACCAAAGTTAGGGCGGGTCTTGTTTTTAGGTCGTGCGGGTTGCTGCCGTACCACTACTCGCGGTATACCAGTTGCTATTGCCCAGCCGATGCCGGGACCAATTCGGGCTCCAAATCAGAGAAGAACCTCGCCATAACTGGGTTCCTTGACCAGAAGATACGCCTGAGCGGGTTGCGAAACTGAGCCGCCGACTGCGCCAGTAGACCTATCTGTTTGTCTGGAGTTTGCCGCATAATCTGAAACCACGCTTGCTCGGAATTGCCCGGCCCCAATACACGGGACAGATCGGAGTGTTGCTTAATCAAATAGTCGATCTGGTCAGCAAAGGGCTTTGCCGGCCCTAGGTACTTAGGAATTGCCTGGTACAGTTTGTAAAGATCGAGGGCATATTGGCGCGCTATCTCCACTGTACGAGCCGCTTCCGGTAAACTCTGGAGAAACTTATTATTCTTGTCAGCTAACATCTGTCTCGCTTCGGGACTCATATTCGCCACCGCTGCATCTCGTGCTTGGAAGAAGGCCAGCTTGTCCACTACCCCCGTCTGGGGGTCCTGGAACAACGGCAAGCCTGTCTGGGGGTCCTTACTCTCAAACGAGAGGTCATAGAAGTTCCGAAGTTCTAGTTCCGGCGGACTCAAAAGCGTTCGCTTGATTGCCTCCATGTCCATAACCACTTGCGGCCCACCAATCTTCTCGGCTGTTCGTTTCGCATCCTGCTCAAAGAGAGCGCGCTGCTGTTGCATAAACCCGGACCTGAAATCGTTGTACTGGTTTCCCGTCAGCTGGTTATCTATCATCAATTGGGCCTTCTCTCCCCATTGGTTCAGAATATCCTGCCTCTGGGCTAGGGTTTCTTGAGTAGCCTCGGCAAATGGGCGCATAATGTCCATCTCAGTGAACTTCGCGCCCGATAGGAAGTTAGCCATCTTGTCACCAAAAGCACGATTGGGGTCATTCAACTTGCCCACTGTGGAATAGAAACGGCCAAGTACCGCTGTCAGCCAGAACATCTTTTCGGGGTCAGCATTGTAGTAGTACCGAGTAGTGCCATCGTCCTGCGGCACAGCACTCACCTTGAAGCCAAGGAAGTCCTTGAGCGGCTGCGGCGCAGCATTGAGAATCGGATAAGCCTTCGAGTAGAAGTTCTGAACACCCTGGTCAGCGATGGGTCTGCCTGTAAAGAACGATTCGCCGGTGGCCGCTTGAACGGGAGCCATCAGTATGGGTGACATCGAGGCGAAAAGCAACTGCAATATTCGCTTCGGCGTCTGTCCAAAGAACATATTAAGGTCCTCGATGGGGAGGTCCACACCCAATAGAATCTTGGGCCTTCCCTGTTCGTCTTTGCCGACGACCATATGGTTACGCTCCAGCATATACGGCGCTTGAGCATACATAAGTTGCCGTTCTTTATCGGTAAAGTCCCGATCCTCCAGTGAGTTGTAGGCATTACCCAATCGACTGTACTTTCCCGGATTATTGACCAACTGTTCCAACTGTAAGGGGATATTGTTCCGCATCCAAGCATAGAAGGGAATCAGCCTTCGCCCTACTTGATTCTCGAACTGGGAGAATTCTTCTGGCGCATAGGAGAATAGGAACTTCTTTGCCGACGCTAAGGCTTGCGCCATCGTATCACCTTGGTCCAATCGCCACATCACGTGAGCGGTGCGTGATATATCCTCGACGGCAGCGTTCCCGATGCGGACACCCTTCATCGCTTTCCCAATAACACCAGGTGTTCGCTCGAATACAGGCGCTATGTCGGCCCCAAACATACCGACCCCCATCATGCCGCCAGCTCGCTCAGCATCAATGAGCGCCTTGTATGACATTGCACTTGCCCCAGCGCCCGCTACCCCTTCCCGACCCATATGGGCGGCTGTAGCTTTGGCGTGATAAAAAGGTATCTGGAATATATTCATCCCAGCAATCCAGCTCAGAAACATATTTCCATAGGCGTTGCGAAGCACAAAGGCTGGGAACAAACTTGTCACTGAGCCCTTCCAAATGCCCAGTGCTGTGTCATACCAGTTGATAAGTGTCGCCGCCCCGTCGCCCCTGCCGTTAAGTGTATTAAGATACCTCTCCATATGAGGCAGTAACTCATTCCTCACCGCAAGATTCTCCGCCACGGTAAGAAGTTTTGTTCCCCCTGCCTCAGTAGGTACTGCAAGACTCAGTGGCCCACCTCGCCGAGCATCCAAGAAGGTATAGCCTTCCGGAGCATCCGCGCCCTTCTTTACCGCAACTGCTATAGGGTTCCCCGCTTCATCAGCAAAAGATGGTAACGCATTCACAAACTTGTGGTATGCCTGAGCCCGCTGGCTCCACTCCAGCCGCAATTCGAGAGCCAAATCCTCACGGAGATAGGGAACCCCTGCCGCTTTTCCTTCAGCTATGGTTTCAAAGACCTTGGGTTTCTCAAAAGGCCCTAATCCCTTCGTTACCCCGCCAGGTGCACCCTTTTGGAGTTTGCCTAACGCCGCTTGGTCCACGACCCCTGGAAGATAAATCTCGCTGTTAAAGTCATGCAATCCAGACATAACTGATCGATCTGCCGCTCTATTTGTATCCAGTAGTTTATGCGTCGCGGCGACACCTTTCTGAATGCGTTGGATATCATCGGGAGTAAGGTTCGCCGATGCTGCGGTCCGAGTACCTTGGTAAAGGTCGGGGAGAGCTTCCCAATGCATCTTCCTCATTCCCGCCGCTTTAGTCACCTCTCGGACCGCAGCAGCCGATACCTCTTTAGCAACACGCATCGCGGTCTCTAGTTCGCCACCCTTACTTGCAAGTTCCTGCGAGCCGTACTTTGCAAGCATATAACGGGGTACGAAAGCCTCACCAAGCATCTCCCCTACGGGAGCAAGAGCTTTACCGGCAACTTTGGCAGTCCCCTCGACACCAGGTATTACCTTGGCGGCCTTGGCAACCGCTCCCACTGCTTTGGGAATCAACCCTACCGGCACATATGTCAAGGGGTCTTTGAGGACATCAAGTCCAAACCCGGCAATGTTCGTGCCTATCCCCTCTGGAGCCCCCATCTCTTGCAGTAAGGAACTCCCAGTGATACGGCGCGGCTCAGGGAGCCCGAAGGCACCCCCAAAAGTGGTCTTTAGTGCCTCGCCGATTGGATTGAAGGGCTCTAACCCTTGCTGCGACCGAAAGATATTCTCAATACCACGTGCTATGCCATAGCCCGGTCGATTGAAAATATCGAGGACAGTCTCAATACCGCCGCTTGGGGGGGGTAACGATTTTGACTTCTGGTCGAGTGCAGCAAGTTGATCTTGCTTGTACTGATCTAGGTTGCCATATTCCCAGAAGTTGCTATCGGGCACCTACCGCCACCTCGTGAAGGGTGAAATCTGTCCGCCCGGTGCTGCGCTCAGCATCTGCTGTAACCAGTCCTCCATCGGCACCCCCTGTTGGGAAACTGCCGACTCGACAAACGACCTTTCGGATGGCGTTAACCTTTGCCAATCAATCGTTCGGGCTTGCTGTCCAACGGGCACCTGTAATCCCTCAAGGGGCCCTGGCAAGAACTGACTCGCCTTGCCCCCCGCCCGCATCAATTGGAGTGCCGGGAGATTGTTGATCTCCCCAATTGTCTGGGGTAGCCCTAATGTCATTGGGGCATTGGGTTGCACGGTTGTAGTTGTAGTTGGCGCTCGCCCCCCCAAATAATTCCAATACTGGAAGAAGTTGCGGGGATTTGCGGCGAGATTACTCTCTTCGAGACGCTTCTGGAGCCCAAACTTCTCCGTTTCCAGACCCTTCTGGAACCCAAACTTCTCCGTTTCCAGACCCAGTTGGGCACGCCGATAAGCCTCATTCATCTCATCCAGACGCTTCTGTTGACCAAACTGCTCCTGGCTTAGTCCAAATGTTTGCCTGAACTGCTCTTTTTGAGCAGCTTGCTCGGCCTGCCGTTGGGCGAGATTCTGCGCGTACTCAGCCTGCGATTGGGGAAATGTTTTAGCAAATTGCTCTTTCTGCCAAGCGAGGTTCTGTGCCGCAGCCTCTTTCTGCCAAGCAATCGTTGCAGCGGTATTTTGACCACTCTGCGCTAGTTGTGCAGAGAGATTGGCTTCTCTAGCTTGATTAGCCCTGCGAGTTTCGTCAAGTTGGGCTAGTCCTAACGTGTATTGCCCGAAATCAGCGAGGTCTTCCGGCGACCATCCTTGGTCGACAAGAATTGAAGTGCCCAGAGCAGCCTGGGGGGTATCGTAACGCTGGTCGGAGCCGGCTACGCCATAAGTAAGCTTATACGAACCATCGTCATAAAGCTGCGTGATCTCTGTTACGCCATTCCCTTTATCACCACTGGCCCACTCATCTACGAAATTAGCCATTCGCTTACCCCTGTCCTTGTGGAACTTGCTGTTGCTGATCTATGATATTCTGGGCTTGCTGGAGAGCCCAGTCATAAGCGGCTTGGCGCGATTGAACCTTCGGGGCTGTGTAAGACTGCCCCGCAAACGCAGCAAGGCCGGCTACCGGGCCACCCTCAGCATATGCCGGGGGTGTGGCTGCCTCGCTCCCAGGGGCATACTGCGCAAAAGTAGTGGCGAGATTACGCGCAAACTCTCCCTTTAGGCGGCCCGCCTCCTGTTGTTTCAAGGGAAACTCCCGCTCAAATAACTCTTTCTCTTGAGCTAACCGCGCATAAGCCGCTGCCGTTGCCGCCGCTGATGCGGCAAGGCTCCTTTTCTCGGCCTCAGACATTTGCTTTGGCAAAAGGCTTTCCTCATAATCCTGAAGGGTTATCAACTGTTTGAGCGCCAAAAAGGCATCATCGCCCCCCGCTGCAATCACTTTCATAAGACTTGCTCGATAAGCAGCTAGGGGATCGGCCGGCGCTGTCGTTGCTTCACCCCGGGTCGCTAATTCAGTCCCCAGGCGAGGTAGAAAGGTTCCTAAGTTCCAGTCATCTTCCGCATAGAGGGCACTGGGCCTCGTGCCTGGTCCGGCAGTTGGTCCAGTTATTTCGGCCCGGGGTCTAAAGGGCGAGGAAACGGCTTCAAAGGCTCTTTCACCTAGTGCACCGGGCCCAAAGGGTTCAAGGGCTTTGCCCAACCCGGCCGCTGGTGAACCCGCTGGGACAAAAGACCCCAGTTTAGACCAAATATCCTCAAGTACATTGGAAGGCGCGGCTTGGCCTTGCATACCAGCCGCCCCAAGAGCAGCAGTGAGTGCAATACCGGCAGGCCCACCAATAAGTCCGGCACCACTCGTGGCTAGACCCCTTAACCCTAATTTAGCAGCGGTAGGCGCAGCCGCCCCCGCCGCTTCCGCAACTTTGGGGATAACCGCAGGCAAAAATCGCTCTGGGGGGATAACGGCAGGCAAAAATCGCTCTGGGCCCGTCGGTATCGGCCCCCCCGAAGGCGGTATAGCCCGGCCGAACTTCCCCAATGCTTCTTGCCATCTCGGTGTCCCCGATGGCCACGGCACGATTGCCCTAGCCCTAGCTATTTGCCCCAATACCCCTTGTAATCTCTGAACATTGGAGAGTGCCGCATCAGCCGCCTTTTTGGTGAGGGCATTGTTTAGTTTCGCTTGCTCCCGGGCAAGCGCCTTCCGAACAGTAGCCTCATCAGGCAGGTTTATCCCTGAGATGTCAAATCCGTCGGCCATACCCCGCTACTCCTCATCTTTTCCATTCTTTGCTTGTACCGATCCACCTCCGGATCGCCCCGTTGCGCCCGTAGTTGCGCCTCTTGCTCTGGCGTCATCTTGAGATATTCGGCCAACTGTGCTTCGGGGGTGAGGGGATACTTCCAGGCTGGCCGGCCAACGTCAGTCATAAAAGCCCTACGCCCAACCTCTAGGTGGTGCCTTACACCCTCAACAGCAAGCGCCACGACACGCTCGGCGAGAGTCAAATCATCAGCCATCTATGCTCCCTGCTGGGGCCCACCAGGTTGCCGTCCCACCCCCGCTGCCCGCCCGCCGCCGGGGGCTCCCACTGGGCCTCCGGGCGGGGTCTGTTCAGCCAGGGGCACATTCGTTCCGGGCTGCATCATCTGGCCTGGCGTCTGTGCCGCCTCTCCAATACCTCCCGCAACTTGCCCGGCAGGGCTACCTGGAGGTGGCTGCGCCAGAAGGGCAAGCAACCCAGTCTCTTGCAGAACCCTGGCCGCCTCAGCATCCTGGATAAGAGGATGCTTCATCAGTCGCTCAGCGAAAATGCGGTCCAGCTCTTCGGTGGGATTATCAACGTCCATGTACTTTTCCATCGCCCTAAGTGTACTCATATAACCCTGCTGAGCCATCTGCGCTGCATATGTGCCCCGGGGAATCTCATCGCTGGGAACCAAGACTTTGCGTTCTACCTCGCACTGGTAGTAACCCCTGATCTCCTTGGGCCCAATCTCCAGATAACCCTTCTTTCTCTTTCCCGAAGACCCATAGACGGGAACAGGTAGCCCGATTTGCCGATCAATCACCTCAAACAGGAAAGAGAGCATCTCAGCCGTTGCCCTGTTGGTGTTCTTAGAGATTGGGCCGTAAACCGACTTCGCAGCCGCCATCAGTTGGGCCACCATCCAGCCGGAACTATCAGAACCAGGCCATTGTCCATAGAGTACAGAGGCGATTGTCTGACGATCTCCAAGAGTACGCAGGATTTGGGCCATCTCATTCAGGTCGCGACCTATTGGGGGAGGAATCAGATACCTAATGTCCTCTCCGGTAAAGACCGTCTCCTGGAACCCCAACTCTACCTTGATGGGCTTAGCTTGAACTGCCTGTTCCAACTCCCCGGGGGCGTCCGCCACATCATCGGGGTTCACCACCTTGATTCTTGTGGGATAAGCACCGAGCTTTGCCCACGTCTGCTTCATCGTCAGTAGGGAATCCAACGCTAATTCTAAACTACAGAGTTCCTCTACGACAGAAGTACCCCGTTCGCGGAATGGGCGAGAACGGTTCTCAATGCCAATTGCAGGGAAGTAAGGTACTCTCCCCAACTTATGCTCGAAAGAGTGGACGAGATGGCCATCCACGAAATAGTAGGCCCACGATTCGTCCCAGAACTCACCCCACTCGCTTGTCCGATTGACATAGGGCAACGAACCCTCTCGGCGAAGGAATGTCTCGTAGCCCCCAGCAGATGCCGGGACAAGAGTACCGTCACGGGCAACCTTTAACTTGTACTTGGAGATCAACTCAGCCTGGGGACGTTGGACTATCTCCATGATGCCCACCAAGCCAGTATCACCCCACACGGGATAAACAGTAAGGGGATCGGGAGCCTGCAAAATAAAGGGTGGCCCCGTTCTCCGTCTATAATCAGCGCTGCGGGCTAGGTATTGCTCTGGAGCCTCTTCTTCCTCCAATGTGGGAATATCTCCCCACATATGGGGCGTATAGAGACATTTTAAGAACCCCACGCCATCGACGACAACGTCTTGGACGAAGGAGTCCAGCACCGATTCGCCCTGGCGCCGCTCTATATCTGACAAGGCGGCATTCGCCCACTTCTCCTTAAGGTCAGAATCCTCTTGGGCTCCTATCGTTTGGTCATAGGGACGAATCCGCACAATTGGGTCACTCGTTGTCAGAACAGCAACGATACGCTTCACAGCATCAGCCGAGAGACGGGTCTTGATCGGTTCAGCAATGCCAATATCAAGGAATGCCTTGGGTATCTTTACGGCAACTTCACCATTCCGCACTGCCCTAATATAGCGAATATACTGATCTCTCGCCTGGTAATCAGACTGGAGGGTTGATTTTAACTCTTTAAGAGTCTGTTCGGTTTTCTTCGCCATCCATTTCCTCTATGGCTTCGAGAAATGCCATCACGATGCGTCTCTGGCCCAAGAGTTCCTTTGTAATCTGATATGCCTTTGCATAATCAATACCCTTTTCATCAAAATATCTAAGGAGCTTCCCGACAGCAGCAGCCCGTTGTTCCGGTGGCCCATCCAACACTTTTTCTACCTTCGTGAGTAACCGCAGAACATAAAAGCGATTAAGCGACGCCATAACTGTATTCCATCATCTGCGGCTTAGGACGCTTACGCCGTCCGGCGTACCCGAAGTGGTGAACCAACCCATAGATAAGCGCCGACCAAGCGTGGTTGTTCGCTCCTTCGGGTTCTTCTAAGATGTTCCCCGAACTATCCTTCTTATGGAACCAAGTCCCGGTGCCCCTGAACGGGGGCGGCGCACAACCAGCTTCTGTCAATGCCCCTTTACACTTAGGGGCTACAAACAATCTCGCCCCACCGCTGGCGGGCATAAGCCAGCCCTGCAAGGTTTCCAGTCCGGCTATCCGCGATACTTTGCGAGCACCCAGCCGAACTCCTGCTTGGGCCCACGTCTGTCGCGCTGTCCGCTGGTTCTCACTGGTACGCACTCCGCCAAAGATGTCGATAACACCGCCCCTGACATTCTGCCACCAGGGGCGCTCCCGGCACATGGCGATAACCTGCTGAGTTGTATGGTACTGGACATAAATCTCGTCAAAGACATAGACCTGTTCTTTGCCGGGCTCACCGTATATCTGGACAACTTCCACTGCGTAAGCCCCCCGTGAACCCGGGTCTATCCAAAGATAGACCGGCCGGTCCTTACTAAACTCCTTGGCCACGATATGGATTTGGGGGTCAAACGACCGCAAGACCCGGTGGCTGGGGGGGGTCGGAACACCTCGAACCCGAAGGTTGAACTCCTCCTCGGAGTAGGCTTGGCGCATGATCTCGATACCCGGGTCATACTCGCCCAAGGGGTAGACATGCGTATTTGCCCAACTTGGAAAGGTAAATGTCCTAAAGTCAGGGATTTGCCCCGCTAGCCCCTGGGTCACCAAGCGCGTGTACCAATGGGAGGAAAGTTCCAATGTCCCCGAGGCCAACAGGAACCCTCTCGTTCTCGCTAGGCGGGCATCTATGCGCTTGAAGGCATCCTCTTGCAATTGAGCGCATTCAGCAATGACAACCCCCGACGGGGATTCAGCCCTGATCGTCTCTGGGTCGTGGGCGCTAAAAGTTTTGACGAGGTTGCCGGCAATGGTTGTAAACTTCCAGGGGCGTTGTTCGGGTTTCATCAACGACCCAGGTTTGATCGCCTTCAACCTAGAAAGTGACTCAACGGCAATATTGAACTCTTCCTGGGGTTCCTTGAAGGTATCGCCAACGATCCAGAACACCCGTTGCTCCGGCCGGTCTATAGGGAACAACACGTGTGGCACCAACTCTTGGGCGATCAGATAAGATTTGCCGCCGCCCTCACCACCAGCGGCTAGAACGCGCCGCTCTGGTGTCCTATGAATCTCCTCTTGCGCCGGGGAAGGCTCATAACCCATTGCCTTGAAGATAACGCGCTTAATGGGGTAGGGAAGTCTCCGCATCCGCTCGTTTCAGCCGTTTTCCTAAACGCCCCAAAGCCTCTTCTTCTGTCACGGCTTGTTCCGGTTCTCCAACTTCTTTAAGGGCATCCCGTAGGTCCCCCAATAGACCTATCAGGGGATGCTCCACAACAGTCTCTGACGCCTCTCGTGGCCTCCCAAAGGCTTGCAAAGCAAGATTATTGAGAACGGTGGGGTTCCCCTCCAAAACCCCCGCTTTCCACAAAGCCTCAAGTAGTTCCTCTTGTCTCTTTCGCGTGAAGAACTTTTCGAGCGCTGCGCGCGCATCTTTTGAGGTTCTGGGGCGTTTGGGTTTGGGTCCTGGGTTCTGTCTGGGGCCACCGGCCAGCGCACCTAAGCCAGGTGGGGTTGGAGCTTGTCTTCTCAATGGGACTCCTGGGGTAAGATGATGATGGGGCGGTCTAGCTTAGCTAACGGACCGCCCCATCGTGCCTCCGTAGCTCAGTTGGAAAGAGCGCCCGTCTACTAAACGGGGAGGCGCCAGTTCGAATCTGGCCGGGGGCAGTACCGCGTGCCACATTTCCCGATATTGTTCAGCCGCGGACCTGGGGAAATAAAACTCCCTGCAAGCAACCGTCGGGACGGGGGGGCACGATGGGGGAACGCTAGGCTACCGCAACCCACGTTACGCGGTACTGGCGGTGGGCACGGGCATTGAGCCCGTCCTAGGGCCATCAAAGGCAGCCCACCAAGATAATTACCAGCACTCAACAGATTTAGCGAGCTCAATCTAGCCGTGCCCATCTCCCAAAAGGAGCGGGGTGTCGCACTTCGCACGGCCTAGTCTGTTTTAGAGCTGTGCTGGTTATTCCTACTCAGCGCCGCATGCCACATTGCCCGATATTATTTATACGCGGACCGCCGGATGCCGTCGGGTCGGAAGGGGCACCTTGAGAGGGACGTTCAGGCCACCGCTCGCCTACGTTATGCGGCGCTGGGGCGAGCGCTGGGATTTGCACCCAGCTACCCTACGGCAACCTCCTACCGGAGTCGGCAATTTCAAGCCGCCCGGCACGCTCGCTACAGTAGCCAGCGGGAGGACAGCCTGACCCGGGCTACGGTGGAGATGGGCGGAGTCGAACCGCCGTCTGCGCTAAGTCCCGACCTTAGTCGGGATTCCTTAGCCAGCGATCCCAGCATCCCCAGGTAAGTCCCTAATTCTACTACTACTCACGGAGTTGCCCCAAAAGCTCCTCTACGCCATTCGCAAGGCGCGCTACCTGCGACTCGTCAAGCCCGGTAACATACCTGTCATTTATGACATGAACAGCCTCATGAATAAGCGTGGCAAGCTGCTCAGCATAGGGAAGACTTGTCTCTATCGTTATCCTGCGATGGACGTAGTCAGTTCGCCCGTCAAACCCTGTATGAGCAGAAAGGGGCGCTGTGCGAACTGTAAAGCGTTTAGCTCCAATGCGAATCGAGCGAGGGATACTTTTCACTTCACCCTCCATCACTACGTATATTATACCACACGACCCCCTATCTTGTCAAGGGGTTTACCAACCAAAATCGCGCACGTGCCTAATTCCCTCAAGAAATTCCTCATTCATACGGCCATCAACGAACGCTCCCCAATCAATCGTGGGAAAAGTGTGCTGCAATTCCTCCAGAAGATTAGCGGCACATTCCCTACACCCTCCATCAACACACAAAGCTAACTCCGCGACCTTCCGCGCATCCTCAAGCTCCATATCCCAACCTCCTCTCCAAAATCGCTACGATCTGTCGCGTTTTCTCTACCAGCCGGCGGTTCCTATAATTATCTCCTCTCTTCTCATACTCCCTTAACCTCCGGCGCTTGTCCCAAAGCCGCTGCTGGAGATAAACTCTCCCCTCCCGCTCAGTCCCGGTTGCGGCAGGGCGGGGCTTCTCTCTCACCCAACAGGTAGGATGCCAGAACTCACCCTTGTAAATGGCAACAAGCTGGGCAACTCCAATAACCTGCCTGCACGAGTGGCACGGCCTGGCTTGTGTGGTTAGCGCTAGGTAAGGCATCTATCTCTTCCTTCTTGTGACAGTGTCACATCATGTCACAAACGGTGTCACAATCGCGAATTTCGTCGCCCTATATAGGGTACGAAATCTGTCGCACTTCCCCTTCCCCAGTAAGCGTTTCCCTCAGCAGGCAGGGGTTTTGCCTTCGATTTCCCTTAAAAGACCTATAGTATATAGTAAGTGACATGTGACACCCCTATATAAATATAGGGGTGTCACATGTCACTATAGTACGTAAGAGCATTTTTGACTTCATTTGTGACAGTGTCACTTGGTGTCACAGACAGTGTCACCTGCCTTACCTTGCAATCACACGCCTACGTCGTCTCCAGGAACTCTAAATAGTAGGCATAGAATGAACGGACGGGTTTGCCACAAAGATGCTTCTGCATCTCCTCTGCAGTATACTTTGCAATCAAGGGCATCGCTACCGCCTTTTCACGGAAGCCCTCAACCCCTAAATCTGCCTGAGCTTTGGCAATAGCCCCAAAAACCTCTGAGTCCGCCAACGGGGGGAGATGTACGGCCGATGTATCGAGCTTAACTCTCTCAACCCTAGGCTGATCTAGCTTCTCTTTAGCATAAAGGGCGGTATCGCCATCAAATGCCTTTAGTACAACCCCCTCTCGCCCACGCTCCTGCGCCAAGGCAAGCATTGCATCCCTTTGTGCCCAGATATCTTCAAGCGTACTGTGCTGGGTTAATGCCCAACTTTCTACACAAGCTAGGTCAAAATGAACGCAAAGACTGTAAACCGCCGGATAAGGCAAGAAACGCCCTGCCTTTGTGCTCCAAATGTCGAACACGACAAACTTGGATGCGTCATGGTACTCAACCCGGGCCGGCGATTTGCCTTTCGATAGAAGTTCACCGAAGATAACCGGCCCAAAGTTGAAATTACCCAGCGGCGAGGCCCCCCCTAACCCACTGTGCCAAAGTAGTAGCTCTTTTACCTTCTCAGCCGCCGGTAATCCGGCGAAGATAGCCCCGAAACTGTCCGAGGGCGGCTCCTGATGCCGTGACGCTATCACTACCTCTCCATCATGAAGCCTCGCCCTGAGAAAACTGCCGTCCCGCTTCTCTTGCCAATAGATCGGCCGGCCAAGTAATACCTGGGGCCCCGGCCAGAGGCGTATGACCCGGTCTAACTCAGGATATTCCGGGCCTTCTAAATGCGCCACCTGCCTATACCTCCTAAATGCCTACTTAGGGGTATTATACCATGTCTTTTTATACATGGCAAGGGGTATTTTCATTTTGCTATCACGACGGACTCCCTAAGAACAAAAAAGGAGGCTCGGTCGGGTACTCCCCTCGGCCTTTTGACGCTTGATACAGTACATTTGACGCTTGATGCAGTACAAAGGATGGTAGATATAATGTGTATTATATCTACCTTGTACTTCAACTTGGCAGTTGTAAGCAAGGTAAGCTCCTCACGATCACATAACTACATAACCACATAAGCGTACAAGCGTACAAGCGTACAGTCGTATACCTCCGTAGGTATCCGTATACAAAATCGAAAGTTGACTAAGTCGCTAGACAATGTCAACAATAGGGGTAGTGGTATGCTAGGGGCAGCTAGTCCCGAACCATCGGGATATTGTTGTATTGTCGAGTCAACAACCCGACTTTATCCCGACCTATCGGGATGGATGCCGCTGGTGCCGCTGGGAGTCGAGACTAGCGGCATGCGCCGTCTACTTATAGGGACCTGGTATAGTACGTACATGGACCATGGTCCAGACATGGTATAATCCAAGAGGGTTTGGGGAACTTTACAAAAAGTTAGGGGAGCCCTTGGAAGGCGATGCGTTAGCGACTCTCGTCGAGAAGCGCTGCATGCTTTAGCAGTGCTCTGCTCTTACCGCTCTTCTCTAGAGCGCAGGCGCTACGCTGAGTATACCATTTTTTTTTGTAAAAGTCAATACCTTTTTGTGTGTTTTGTGTGTTTTTTTTATTAGAATTGTACTAGAATTGTATTAGAATTGTGTGAAGAAGTAAGGTAGATATAGTAGAAAGCGTGCTTTTGGGGGATAGGGGGTAGTTCTAGCCCGGTCCCCAGCGGCACTCTAGCGGCATAGTGCCGCTGGGCCCGAACCCATGGGGATTATAGTTAACAAGGTATTGTAGCGTGGGGATTATAGTTAACAAGGTATTGTGGTAGTACGATATAAACGAGTTTTGCGAAAAGGTAAAACTCGTCGCCCAAACCCCTTGACAAGGGTAAGTAGCGGTATGCTACACTGGAAGCATCAAGGAAAGGGGGAATAGGACAATGGCAGAGACCAGGGCCGGGACTGAGTGGCAAAGGGCCGGGACTGAGTGGCTCAGGGCCAAGATTGAGTGTCTCAGGGCCGGGGATGAGATGGACGGGGCCGGGGATGAGATGGACGGGGCTAAGATGGTCAGGGCCGAGGCTAAGGTGGTCAGGGCCAAGGCTGAGATGGTCAGGGCCGAGGCTGTACTGAGAAAGTTAGAGGCTTAGGGTGCTGGGGTAGCACACACGGGAAAGGGGGGATAGTTAGTGTACAAAGCAAAAGTGATCCTTGCGCTCTCTTGTGGCCATTGGAGCCGGGATTTTGGGGTTTGGGGTGGGAAGATGCTTTGCCCTGAGTGTTACAAAATAGCGATTGCTCAGAAGGGAGAATAGAGCAATGGCAAAGAAGCTGGAGATCATCGCGGCAGCGGTAGGACCGGGAGGCAACGCCGGCGTAGGACGTGACGCTAGTGGTCACTACTACGTGGTGGCTAGGACCGCCAAGGGAGAAGGCGTCCTTCCGTGTGAGAGTCGACTAGGGGCCCTCAGCCATTATGGGGACCTGGTGAGGGCGGCTGGCTTGGGGATGCTGGACCTGGGGAACTAGCGCAAAATGGAAAGGGGGAGCAAGACACCGCTAACCGGTAGCTAGTCCCGACTCCCAGGTCGGGACAATGGTGCTGGCGTAGCAGCACACACAAAAAGGAGGGACGGGGAAGTGCCAGAGCGGGAGCGATGGATAGGGGTAGGAGGGCGATGGATAGAGGTAGGAGGGTTGGCCTATCAGGAGTCAGCACGGGGTAGGAACGTGGCAAGGGTGCTGGGTAGCATCCAGCAAATTAGGCAAAACCTTGCAGTGCGCCAAGCTCACCTGAACCAGGCGGAAGCCGCATTTGACAAAGGGGACAAGGACGCCTTCTGGCAGCTACTGTCAGCTATCGAGCCGATCCCAAGTGCCTTACTGACGGAACTACACTATCAGCTGGCTGTCCTGCATCATGCCGAGGGCCGCCTGTCGGCGGAGCAAAAGGAGGCGAAGTGATGACTGAGGAGAGGGACTTGGTGCTCATCTACGCCGTACTGGTGGCGACTGTCCTATATGTGGCCTGGCATATTTGGCTGGCCGCCAATGGGCTCACGCCGCCCTTTGTGAGCTTGGGCCGGCTCTCCCCTGGTTTGTAGCGCGATGTATCCCAAGAAGCGCAAAGATGATTGGCGGCACTGCCTAGATTGCGCTGCTATCTTTTACGGCGATGACTATCTATGCCGTGAGTGCCGAGTGAAATTGGAAAGGGAGATTGAGGCTACCCGACAGCCCGGGAAGAGCCAACGAAAGGACGAGTAATGAAACTTAGATGCTGGTTTGAGTCATTGTTTGCCTGCCAGCGGCATTGCTGTGAGTATTATCGTATCTATCTCCGGTGGTATAATGGCCGCGAGAGATTTCTGGAACACGCGGAATATCACGCAAAAGTGGAGGTTCTACGTATGCTTCAAGCTGCGTGGGCCCAGTGGTATAAGGAAACTGGCTCTTGGGATAGCTTCCCCCGCACTCAAACGACTGAGGCATTGGAACGCCTGCTATGTGTATAGAGAGAGAAACAAAGAATGTCATTAGTTGAAAAACTTGTGGAATTGCAGAGGGGGCACAACTGGACAAATACCCAGATGGCAGCATACCTGGGCGTGCATCGTGTCGTGTGGGTAAATGTACGCTTGGGCTGGCGTAAACCGAGCCGCAATTTGCTCGCACGTGTAGCGGAATTATGCCCAGAGTGGCTTATTGACATAATCAATGAATTATGAGGCAACGTTGCTTTTTTATGCGGACTGTGGTACACTCTCAGTATGGAGATTTTTTAGGCAGAGATGGAATGGGCGATACCGGACGGACGATAGTCCTTCATGATCTCCCTTCCAGAAGCACCATGACCTATATCGTGGAAGGTTTTGAGGAGGACGGGCGGGTGACGATTAAGTTGAATGGCGTCAGTGTCTTGGAAATCTTTGCTAAGGTTGAGGGTTGTTACTGTAACGATTCGTGGTTGGATTTACGGGTGGAGGTAGTCTAGTGAAACACTTGATCTGGGCCTGGCACGTACACCACGATGTCCTAGTGGAGCCGCTGACGGAGCCGATCTCCGTCCGGCGCAAGTATATCCGGGAGAATAAGCCGGAGGCGGAGGTGGGCACTCGGCTGAGACTGCTCAGAGAGGTCAGGGGCAAGCTGCCGGAGGCGCTTACCGAGGCGTATGCAGTGTGGGTGACGGCGTATGCAGCGTGGGAGACGGCGGATGCAGCGTGGGGGACGGCGGATGCAGCG
>ERZ1292632.101-Hain-H43-01um-R2-101-length-82827-cov-9_pt3 | contig 36838 bp, 45 predicted proteins | sample MGYA00564407_ERZ1292632 | MGnify/ENA primary metagenome ERZ1292632 (study PRJEB36523, sample SAMEA6512637) | groundwater metagenome | collected 2019-01-08 | study: AquaDiva: Metagenomics assemblies of 32 groundwater samples | reverse complement strand
CCACAGCGGGGCTTATTCTCTTTTCTGGTAGTGCGGGGGCAGAAAAAAGGTATCGCGGGGTAGCGCAACGGTAGCGCGCCGGCCTCATAAGCCGGAGGTAGCGGGTTCAATTCCCGCCCCCGCTACCAATTTTGAGGCGTCATGTGGTAGCAAACTGTAAGTCCCCCCGCACCATATAGGAGCAGCGGTGCCTAACACTTCCGTCCATTCAGTTTCCGAACGACGTCGCGTCCGCAGGCTGTGGACGACTTTCAACCTGCTACCGGAAGAATATGACCGAATCATCGCGCATCAAGACGGGCGCTGCGCTATCTGCAAAACGATTCCGCCGGACGGCAAACGGTTGGCTGTTGAACACGATCACAAGTCGGGGCTGATTCGGGGTGGAACCTGCTGGCCGTGCAATAAGCTGTTGGCTGCGGCAAGGGATTTTCCAGCACTTTTGTTGGCCGCCGCACAATACTTGACCTTGCCCCCTGCCATTGCTGCCTTAGGACACCCACAGTACGGGTTTCCGGGGCGGGTAGGAACGAAGAAACAGCGGAAGCTGGCGAAGAGGCGGACGAAGCTGGCGAAGAGGGGCTGGTGATATCCCCCGCTGTGGCGGCAGTAAGCTGCGCGCGCATGTTGAAGAGGGCACCGTGAAATCCCCACAAGACCGAATGATTGACCCGCGCAATGCGCCGGGCAGGAGTACGACCGATCCACGACCGAAAACTGGCGCGCCCGAAAAAGGCGCGACGAAGAAACGGCCGAAGAAATTTCTGATGAAGTAGGCTGACAAATGAGCATAAAATTGGCGTCGTTAAACAAGCTGAAAACATTCCTTCGTATCCCCGCCTCCGAGACCTCCCTTGATACCCTGCTGACCGGATACCTCGAAAGCGTGAGTAGCGACTGCGAGCGGTACTGTGGGCGCACCTTCGCACGCACCGCCTACACCGACGAATCCTACAACGTGGAGGGCACGGTTTTTGCGCTGCGCGCCTTCCCGGTCGACACTGCGGTCGCAGTTGTCCTGAAAGAAAAGCGCGTTGTTGTCATAGGCGTGCCTGCCACCAACACAATTCCCGCGTCGGACTATACCGTGCAAGCCATCAATGGGGTTATCCGCCTGTTGGGGGGCCGCCGGTTTGAGGTTGATACCGAGGTGCTGGTAACGTACACAGCCGGATACCTTGAGAACATCGCTGCCGGGACTGCCCAAGTACTCGTGCCCGAAGGCTTGGACGCGGCAGTTGTACGCCTTGCCGCTGCCCGCTACAAGCATCAGCAAGGGGTAATCACCGATCTCGAGCTTGAGCTGGCCGACAAGAACTCCCTGAGATCGTGGACGACCTATGGGCGTTAGGCTTTACGTTTGGCTCTGCGACCTTTCATACAAGATTTATGCTGTTGCCCACGCCCTCGGGTTAGCGGTTCTGCTCCTGCTCATCTGCCCTGCCGCGCCCGAAGTGGCTTGATATGCAGCGGTTTGAAGCCGTGTGCCGCAGTAAAGGAATAACCCAACATGGCGCGTCCTACACGCATCCTAGCTCGTGAATCCCTACTGGTAATGCTCATTTCTTACCTTCGGGACGGGGTTGTCACCACCGCTTCCTTTGCTTCGTATCCAAACACGCAGGGGGTTTGGACATTTCTACTGAACAGCGACTTGTGGCAGTTGAAGCTATCGAAAGTCGGGCTACCGCCCCTTTCCCCAGGCGTAACACTTGAGTTTGAGACCGATGTTCCTTCCGAGAATCAGGGGATGCCGCAAGTGTGGGATGCTGTCGCACGTGTCCGCGTGCGCGTACCGTGGGAAAACGTAGGCGATAACATCGCGCAGCAGATTGCGACGAAGATCGACGAAGCCCTGCACCGATCCGGGGGCTCAACGCCCATCAAGGACTATTTCGCCGTCCCGATAACGGATACCGGGAAGCAAATCAGTTGGCTCGAAGAGCGCGGCGCTTGGGCCGAGGAAGCGAAAACGGGATTGCTGACAGATTGGGTACTCACGTTTACCTGCCAGTACACTACGCCGGTTTTATGAAGACATGAGCCGCCTTAACATTTTGCACGTTGTGGGCCCGCAATCCGGGGTGGCTGCGGATACCGTGGTTGCCCTGAAAAACTGGTCGGGGCATCGGCATGAGCTTGTTGCTGTGGCCGGCGATCCGCTACAGTACACGCAACCCGCGTTGACAACGGCTACGACATCGCCCCCGATGTTGGAAGAGTTTGTGACACAAGCCGACGTGATTCACTTTCACGGCTCGGTTCCCCAGATACATGGTTGCACGTTTCTGTGCAAAAAGACAGTGTTGCACGTTCGCGGTAGCCTGCTTCTACCGGATGGCTCATGGGGCTTGTCAAAGGGCGACGACGCGCAGGGGCTAGAAGGCTTCACGCGGCTCGCGGGTGCCTATCCGAGTTGCGCCCTTTCCTACGGCCGCCCGGATATGCGGTATCTGCCTGACATTCTGCCCATCAGCGACTGGCTGTACCGACCCTACCGGCAAGAGAAACCGCGCCGGGTTTGCTCTTACAATCACCGGCGAAGGGTGAAGGAGCTGGCGGCCGTCGGGATTGACTTCGAGCTGCTTCGCCCTTATTGGCAAGAAAGCCTAACGCTTGAATATGTGCGCCGTGCCTTCGCAGCAGCCGTTGATAACTACAGCTTCGGGCACTGGACGCGCTTCGGGCTAGCTTGCCTAGCTCAGGGCGTGCCGTGCGTGTGCTACATACACCCGGACAACTACGACGCCTTCAAGCGGGAGGTGCCGCCCTTCATCCCTACGGAGTACGGGGGCACCGGGCTTGTGGAAGTGTTACAGCGCACCCTAGCCCTGCCCGCTGGCGAACTTTCAAGTCTGGCTAATTATGGGCGTTTTTGGATGAAAGAGCACTACGATCCCGAAAAGTTAGTGTGGCAGTGGGACGAATTCTACGCAGAACTAGGAGATTAAGATGCCTGACACACCTGTTGTACAAGCTGAGCCGACCGCCGCCGAGGTGGCTACAGTGTTGAAGCCGGAAACCGTGAAGCCGACGGAATACCGGATCGGAAGCAAGATGGTTGCTGTGCGCCCCTTGCCCCGGCGCTGGCAGCAGATGTTTTTCGCCTCGGCGTGGTACATGATTGAGGCGGAGCTTGCTGCTAAGGAATCCATCCTGAAATCCCTCGTCGACGAAACGGCTACGGCCGTCAGTTGGGCGAAGGACATCGGCAAGGGATTTCTGCAAACGAACGAGAATCTGGATCGGGCGGCCGCCGTTATCCTTGCTTCGCAGGCTATCGGCGCGGAGCAGACCCCCGACCGGGCGATTCAGGCGTCCACCGATTTCTTGCTGGACAATTCCACGACCGACGAGCTGATGGCGCTTGTGAAGGCGCAGATTGAGGTTGAAAGGTTGGTTGACCGCGTGGGGGAATATCTTCCGGCGAGATTCACAGACTTGCTCACGCTCGCCGGAAGCAAGGAGAGCACCGCTTCCCTGATGCAGCTTTTGAACAGCTCGCTGTTGAACTCGGCGGCCCCGACTGGGGCTGGAAGCTCAACCTAGCACAGATGTACGTGCTTATCCTCGGATGGGTAAGGCGAAATCAGATTGGTGATCCTAAGAAGACCGGGCGGTCTGGCCAGCAAGAAGGAAAGTTGGATGACTTGTGGGAGAACGTGAAAGCGTTACGGCAGAAGTAATGAAACTCTGCGTAGGAAACAGGAGAAATCATGTTTGAGCTACTCGGTGCGGCAGGGTTGGGCGGACTTGCCTGTGTCGTTGTTGCTTACCTGTATCACGGGCGTCAAGAACGGGCGGCGCTGCTTGCAGCAAATGTGGAGCTGATGAAGCGCATCATTACCGCCGAGGCACAGTACACGCTGGCTCGGGCTGACCTTGCGGATTTCCTTGCGAAGCCCGTCATGGCCGTTTTCAGCGACGAGCAGGTGCGTGCCTTCGCTTCCGCTGTGGCGTCGCAGGTCACCGCCGCTCCAATTTCGCGGGTCAACTAGGGAAGGGTGCAGCCCGGCGCATGACAATCTCCGGCGTAGTCGCGTTGCTGAAGCAACACCATCCCCGCACGGCGAAGGAAGCCGAGGGGTTGGGTATTAAGATACATCTGCTACGGAGCGGGTGTTTCCGTGAATCCTTTCTCGTCAAGGGGATTCCTGTCGTTCTGAAATTCCCGTTCATGCAAAAGGGCGGCTTCAAAGGCTCCCTCCTTGAGATTTGGCACGGACGGCGGGAAATCGCCGCGTACCTTCGGATTGAAACCGATCCGTTGTGCAAGCCGCTTCGCCGGTACATGCCCCGCCTGTATTACACGGACTATCAAACTGGCGTGGTCGCAATGCACAAATATTTTGTGCGGCAGGGCGTGGCGTTGTATTTGGAAGCTGTGATGACAGCTCTTGTGCGAGATTGCTTAAATTCGCGCTCCTACGACATTGAGGGCGATAACGTGCTCGTGGACAAACGCGGGCAGCTTCGCCTTGTTGATCTTGGGCTGACTTCAAGCCCGGCAGGGGTACACCGCCATGCCCGACATATCTCTTGATACCAGGCCGTTCGAGGCATGGATTGGTGCGCGAAATCGAGAGCTGGGTACGAAACCCATGACCGCCGACATTGTTGCCGAAGGCGAAGCGGCTAAATATGCCGTAGTTTGGGACGCGGGTGCACAAGGGAAAAAGCCCGGAAAGCGCACGGTGCGCGGGAAGGGCGGACGAATCTTCTCAAAGCAAGCGCGACAGGGCTATGCCTCTCGACAGATTCCGCGCATTCTGCGTTATCTGGTCGAAAGTTTTACGGCGTTGTTTCGGGCCAAGAAGGCGCTGCCCGACCGCATTGAGCTTCAGGGAGCCGTCAACGCCGCCGCAGAGCGTGGGGCGGAGCTAATCCGCGCCAGCGCGCCGCAGGATACTGGAAGGCTAAAGAGCAGTATCCGCGTTCACCCAGGAGCCGGATAACTAAACAACTGGGAGGAAGATCAACCAGTTGAGACTCGCACTATTTTTAGGCGCAGCAGACCTTCCCACAGGGTATTTTAGTACCAATAGTTTGGTGAAAAATGGGCGCAACAAGCATAAACACAGCTTTATTGCTCAGGCTAGGCTTCGACCCTAGCGACGCTAAGAAAGGTTTATCCCAGGCGCGCCAAGACGTTGCCCGCTACCGCGCCGAGGTAGTGGTTGAGTCGGAAAAGCTCCGCACGGCCCGCGCCAGGCTCGAACAGGAAACTACTGAAAAAGTTACCGCCGAATCCAGGAAGCGCGTTGCGGCTACAAAAGCCGAAGTAACCGCGTCGCTCAAAGAGATTGAACGGCTAAAAGGGAAGTTTCAGGCGGCGCAGGCAGCAAGCGGCGTTTTTCGTGAGCAGGGTCGCGCTACCGGCGAGGTGCCGGGTCTGACAGGTCTATTTCAGAATTTGCAGGGTCAGTTAGCTACTCAGTTTGGGGGGCTAGAGGGCATTCTTGGCCGGATCGCGCCGCAAGCCGCCGGTGTGGTTGCCTCCCTGCGCGCCATCGCGCCTGCTGCTACGGGCGCAACAACGGCGGTCGGGGGGCTTGCTGCTGCTGGGGCTAGAGCAGGGACAGCATTCGGCGGAATGTCCGGGGGCGCGCTCTTGGCTGTGGGCGCGGTTGCCGCCTTAGCGGTAGGCGCTGTTCTTGCTGCTAAGAAAATGTTTGAGGCCGGACTTGAGGCCGCAGCTTGGGCGGATGCGCTAGAGGAATCCGCGCAGAAGGCGGGGATAAGCGCCGCTGCAATGGGGCAATTTTCTGTTATTGGCGCGGTTACAGGCGCAACCACGGACGACCTCGTTGTTGCTACGAAGAAACTTTCAAAGGAAATGCGGGACGGAAACCCCCTGTTTGACTTGCTCGGCGTGAAGGTGCGAGATGCTACCGGGAAGCTCCGGTCAGCAAATGATGTGCTTTTCGATCTTGCCGACGGTTTCAAGCGGCTTCCCGACGAAGCTACGAAGGTTACCGTCGCAGTCGAACTGCTAGGCAAGGGCGGGCAAGCGTTAATACCTACGCTTAATAAAAGCAGCGCAGAGCTGCGGGAGCTGGCCGAACGTTTCAATATTTCTAGTGATGAGCTTTCTCGCCTCAACCAAATTCACGATGAATACCAGTTGGCGTCAAAAGTTTCCGAATTGGCGACGCTCAAGCTAAAAGGCTCATTTGCCGACTTAGTGGTTATTTGGGCTAAAGCGAAGTTCGCTTTCGCAGATTTCATTAATGCGCTGTCTTCTGCGCCCCTGACCAACATCGCGGGCGTGCTCGACGCGCTGAATCTCAAGGAACTTTCTATTTTGGCCAACCTTGCCGGCGCTATTACAGCAAGTCAGGCAGGAAAAGACGCAGAAGGCGACCGCGAACGAGCGTTACGGACAGAGAATAGGAAAAGGACGCTTAGAGAAGAGCTTGTCGATCTCGAAACGAGGTTACAGCAGGCACGCCAGAAAGAAAACGAGGCGGCGCGGGCCGATACTGCGGGTGCGCCGGGTGCGGCGGGCGCCATAATCGCAGCCTCAAAGGCGCGGCTTGCTCTTGAGCAGCAAATTGCGGGTGTAAGAAAAGAACAGGCTGCGCTTGCCGCGCAAAAATTGACGCCGGAGGAGACCAACCGGGCCTCTAAGGAAGCTCTTGAGGCGCAGCGCAAGCTCACGGAACAGCGGGCGGAGTTTGTACGGGGAGAATTGTCGCTGTCCGCGCAGCTTCTCGATCTACAAGAAAAATTGAAAAAGGCGCGTGGCGCGGAAGGCGAAGCGGTGAAGGCGGGCGGTGAAGCGCTGGCGACCAACCTTGCGCTGCAACTCGGCATTGAAAAACAGATTGAGGAGGTCAAGAATCGGCAGATTGAAGCCATCAAGAAGGCCACCGCGGCCGTCGAAAAACTTACCGAGGAAGAGCGGAAAGCATCCCTAGCTGGCGCAGCAGCAGTTTCCGGTATCCTTGTAGGTTTCTTACCCAAGCCCGAAGGGGGAAAAGCTGGCACGCCTTTTACCCCGCCGCCGGAGCGCAAGAGTACTTTGCAGCTCAACGAGGAAGTCATCAAAGCGTTAAACGTGCAGCTTGACGTGCTCGCCGGAAAAGAAGCCCTTGGTGAGACGACGCTGCAAGCTCAAATCGAGGCTCGTAAAAAGCTGAATGAGCTTTTGCGTCAACAGATCGACTTGCTAGTCAGCCTTGGCCTTAGCCCAGAAAAAGAAGTTCGGGTACTGAAAGACAGCGAGGTGCAGCGTCAAGAGGAGGGAATTGCAGCTCGCACTCTTGAATTGATGGCGCAGGGCGTATCGGCTATACGGGCGGAAATTCAGGCGCGCCAAGAACTCAACCTGGTTTTAATTGAGCAGATTCGGTTACGCAGAGCCCTTGGGGAAAGTTTTGCCCTTGAGTTGAAGCAGCAGAAAGAAAATGAGCGGGTGATTGCACAGCTAAAGGAAACGCACCTTCCTTCGTTAATCGGGATTTTGGATAAGCTGGCGGATTCTATCGGCCAGTTTAGCGCGGGGCTGGGCCGCGATCTATCGCTTTTCGGATTTATGCTCAAGCGTGTCCTCTCCGGCTTTGAAACCCTACGCAAGTTCGCGCCGCCGAAAATAATACCGGCCAGTGGAGCAGGCGGACAGGCGAGTTCGCAGGGCAGCGAGATTCTTTTGAACGCGCTGGGTGCAGGTAAAAAAGATATTGCTGCGGCAAAGAGAACGTTGCGGGAACGGATACTAGAGCTTCAAAAAGACGCTACGATCACGGCTCAAAAAGAGGGAGCAAAAACCGTACCGGGAACGCCCCGTGAGGGCCTTCTAAATCTGCTCGGGCTTGGTAAAAGAGACTTTGCCGGGGCCAAGCTGACCCTCGAAGAACGAATCGGCGGCCTGACAGACCTCGCCTCCGGCATTTTAGGAAACATTGCCTTGATTAAGAATGGCGGCATTTTAGGCTCAATACTAGGCGGGGCCGGTCTCGGAGCCTCCATCGGTGCGCTCTTCGGGCCTACTGGCGCGCTTATTGGTGCGGCTGTCGGCGCGATTGCTACAGCGATTGACAAAATCGGCTTCAGTTGGAAAGGCTTTTTGGCCGGCGGTCTGATCGGAGGATTCATCGTCGGCGGGATTCAGAAAAAGCGGACGCGAAGAATCGCTAAACAAATCACCGAAGAAATCAACAAGACAATTACCGCACTCAACGAAGGTAAAACCGGCCTTGCAGTAGCCATAAAAGAGTTGGAAAAGCAGCGTGCCGACGCAGTCGCCAGACTCTCTGGGCGTAAGGGCGGCCAGAAGGAGTTAAAGCCCATTCTGGATTCCATTGACAAGGCGCTTACCGAACTGCGGGCGAAGCAAAAGCAGATTCTTGACTCATTTTCTGAACGGCTCGGCATCCTGCGCGTCAATCCCGATATGCGTGGCTTCGCGGAATCTGTCCAAAACATTGCGAAGGCGCTGAAGGAAGCGGCTGAGGCGGGGGTTTCGGCCGCCGACCAGTTAGAGTTTTTCCAGCGTTCTCTCGCCGATCTGAAAGATACGCTTGGGCGCGAGCTTCGGACTGATGAACAGGAAACCCTCGATTTGCTTCAGCGCAGCATTGACCTAGAGCAAAAGCGCGTTGATATTCGCAAGCAGGCAGCAAATGCCGAACTAGCGGTGCGCCGGGGACTTGCTCTGGGCCGCGCCTTCACGCCGACGCAGACCGCCGCGCAGGAAATACGAAAAATCCGTGAGCAGGCTGCTGAGCAAGAAAAGGCTCTTGACGCCGAGGCTCGCCGCCTGAAGGCGGAGCTAGAAGGCCGCACCGAGCTTTTCAACCTGTCGCTTGAGGGCTTGACGCTTGAGCAGCAAAAGGAAGCTGTCTTAGCGCGGCAGCTTGTTCTTATTCGGCAGATTGCTTTAGAAGATATCGCTCGGATTAGGTTACAGCAGGAATGGTTTGCGGACTTGGCCGCCGGTCGTATTCCGATTCTACCGTCAGGCGTACTTCCGTCTGGTTTTATTTTGCCGGGCGGGGGAACTGGCGGTGGAGGTATCGGTGTGGGTAGAGGCGGGGGCGGCGGCGGCGGCGGCGGCGGTGGTGGTGGGGGTCGAGGGTTTGATAAGCGTTTCCGGGATGAAGACTTAGAGCAGCTTGGGGCAACCCTTATCTTAGCAGCGGGCCAAATACCATCCTTACCTGCGAATATACTTCCACCTGGAGGGCTTCGCGGCGCTGGTCAAGCTTTTACCGGCCCAGTATCTATTCTCGTGAACTATACCGGCTCCGCCGATCCGCGTAAGCTCGCGGAAGCACTGAGCGCGGCGATTGCACAGATTAACCGGGAAACTGGATTTGGGGCACGGGCGTAGTTAAAAACGAAGGAGCAAGCAAATGCCACTGACACCAAACTTGGGGCTGAACAAGCAGGCAAACGGCGCATTGAATTGGGACGGACCGCTGAATACTAATTTTGATCTTTTGGATGCACTTTTTCCCGGAGGTGCTTCGTCCGACCCGGCTGCGGCTGACGGGATTCAATTTGTCAAGAACGGCGGAGCAGATGCGAAAAATGGGTTTAGCTGGGGTAACGCCAAGACGAACAGCGTGGCCGGTCTGTCAAGCGCACACAGCGCACTTCCTTCTGCTGGCGGTCTAATTCATTGTGCAGGAAACGCTACCTTCGCTTCTGACCCGTTTACCGCGCTTACTAAGAACGTACAAATCCTCATAGTCAACGGCGTTTGGACGTTCAACGCCAACGCGACCTGCCCGGTCAACGTTGCTATTCGCGTTATGAAAGGTGCGAGTATTTCGGTTGCCACCGGCGTCACAGTGAATTTGGGCGCCTACATCGATGACAACTACTCAACGGTTTCATTGGCGGGCACAGGGGCGCTCAACCAGAAGTATTCAGGACACGAGATTTTCGCCGTCTCCTATGGCGTTAAGGCGAACACGAAGCGCGTCACGAACGCCTCGACCACGATTGGCTCGGGCATCGTTACTGTGCCCGCCGCGCAGTTTACCTCAGCCGACGTGGGCAAGACTGCATGGGCGCAGTTCAGCGACCAAGCGGCCATCATCGTTGCCTCGACCATCTCTACGGTCAACAGTTCGACCTCGATTACGCTCTCGAACAACGCCGGTTCAACCAATTCCGGCAACGTCACCCTCATTTGGGGCACGGACGACTCGAACGCGCTCATTGCCGCCTATGCTGCTGCAAAGAACGCGGGAACAACCGGCGGCGGGCAGGTTGGCGGCGGGGCAGTTGGCTCCTCACGGGCGCGACTGATTTTACCTGCGGGTCTTATCCTCTTCGCCAAGCAGATATTCAGAATTGACGGCGCTACAGAATTTGCACAGGTGGAGATTGTCGGGCAAGGGCCAGACATCACCGTATTTGTGCCGTCCGTGGGCTTCGTGTTCCCGGCTGAGGCGGGACTTTTGTCTGTTGCGCTCAACGCTGGTTCCACCGTGCTCCGCAATTTCGGGGTTGACTGTCAGAAAACGTACTTCACTGCATGGCCAGCCAACAATACGCTGGGCTTTACCATGATTATACAAGGCACAGCGCCAATCTGGGACTTGCACCTGACGCGAGCCTCTACGCAACAAACGGTTGGGCGTGGGCTGCTTTTGTTATCGATGTCTACGGCGGGAGCGCGAAGCTATAACTTGCGAATTGAGGGCGCTGGTGTGCTCGCGCTGGTGGTCGGCGGAAGCAACATCGAAAGCTACGGTTTGGAAGTCGCCAACAACGGCGGCGCCGGCACTCACGAGATGCTAATTACTGGTGCGAGTGACTTTCACTGGTTCGGCGGGCTGCTCGACGAAGCCCCTGCCAATAATGAGCTCAGTTTGGAGAACGCCAAACGCATCGTTCTGGAGGGCGTGCGAGTCGTATCACCAGCCCCCGCGACAGCGAACGCCATCAAGGTAGACGCGACCTCTTCCGTTGTAATGATTGGGTCAACGATTTTTGGCGGCTCACTCGCACAGGGCGATGGCCTCGATGTGGCGGCAGGCGGCGAGGCGCGTATTTTGGCGTCGCGCTTCGAGCATCAGAATGCCACCGGCTTCGCCATCAACAACGCCGGCACGGTGTATGATCTAGGCGGAAACGTCATCGACGCGGGGAAGTACAACGGCAACGCGGTAATTACTGAGTTTGGCGGCACGGTGCAAGGCAAGAGGCTGATTTCCAAAGGGGCCAGCCTTGTTGCAGGCGATCTTGCTCTTGCTGGCTGGGGCAGTTCTGCTACCGTGGACTTGATAGAGGGTAGCGACGGGGCCGTAACCTTCCGCGTCAACTCAAGCGGAACGGGCCAGACCGCGAATCCCACGATTATACATACGGACAAAGACGGAACGTGGACGCTTACCCCGGTGGTAGCCGTTCTGCGCTCAGGCGGTAATCAACTGACTGTTCGTGATACCTGGACGCGCACGGCAACCGCGTTGACGATTACATTTAATGGCACGCCGGTCGCGGCGGAAACTTACGTCTATGTTGTCGTGAAACTGGGGCGCTAACATGCCTTACGGGTCAGACGGTTATGGAGCCGGGGGTTACGGTAGCGGCGGCACAAGTTTGCTTTTGCAAATCTGGCGTACCGGCGGCGCGGGCTACACGGATTATTCGGCGTGGCTCTATGGTGGGGAAGAATTCCTTGTGTCCAAAACGCACGCCCTCAACGAGCCGCAAGAAGCCACGTTTGTCCTTCAAGATGGTACAGCGGGCTTTCAGGTGCCGGAATCGGGTAACCGCGTTTCTATTTCTACCGCAACCCTGCCTAACTTTTTTACTGGCTATCTGATTGCAAAACCAGAGAGAGAATTGCTGGGGAGGAACCCCAACACGGGGTTGCCTGTCTATGGCTATAAGTGCCGGGCTGTTAGCGAAGAAGTCCGGCTGGAGTGGAAAGCTCGCGCAATCTTTCCCACATTAGCGCCATTCCTCAACAAAACACAGGGCGAGATTGTAAAGGCGTTGATTAGCGTGCTAGGCGGCGGTCTGGGGACAACGGGCGTAGCTGCCGGCCTTTTAATTCCATTCTTTCGAGTAAAAGCGGAGGAGGGGTTTTTTGAGGCGGTGAGGCGACTTTCTGACCGATCCAATATGAAGTTCTGGACAGAAAACGGACAGGCAAAGTACACCACAATCGCAGATGCCTCGTTTGGGTACACGCCCGATGAAACCGACCCACTATTCAACCCCCACGATCTCTCCGTTCGTGTGATTGATAATCCGGTTTTCAACGATGTAGTGGGCGTGGGTGGCGTGGAGCCGCAAGCCTATGTCAAGGAATATTTCGCCGGGGACGGCCTGACGGCGACCTTCCCGTTAAAGTTCGCACCATACGGGGATGTATCCGGCCGTCTAATTGAGGAAGAATGGACGGCGGCTGCGATTGACGCGAACCGCTGGGTAGAAACCGATACGGACAATGTTCTCTATTTGGGCGGCGGATCGCTTCGGATCGACGGCGGGACGGGCCTTGCTCCTGCGAGGTTAACTGCGAAGCAGGGACTAGAAATGTCGGGGGCGCTGGAACTGCGCGCCGGGCGCGTAGACTTTAACGTTCCTACAGATGCCTTTATTGGCTGCCTGTTCTCGGCGGACACCGGATTACAAGCCGACATTATTGCGGGTTTTCAGTGCTTGCAGACTGCCACGCAAACAGTGATTCGCGCCGTGGTTAATGGCGTAGCGGTCGGGCCGACCTATACTACGCTCTACAACAAAACCTATCAGTTCACGGTCGTAGTCAGCGCGAACGTCTACCACCGGGTAAGCGAAACCTTTTTTAGCTTGAACAATCAATACGGCGGGGTTGCTCAGGCGGCCAGCGGTGTAGGCGTATCTTTTCTCGTTACAGAATTTTCGGATAGCGAATCAGACACAGCAAAGCGCGTGCTAGAGCATATCGACTTGATCGGGTCAATGCCGCAGTGGGCGTATTATACTGTTGTGGTCGGCCCTACGGCGGACACCGCTCCATATACGGGTCTGCTCCTCAGCCTGAATTTTACTTTGCTGCGGCGGCCCCCGCAGGTGGATTTATTGACCAAAGCTGTGGGGGCGGCGGCTTTCAAGCGGGAACGGTTAGGCGACCGTTCCGATGTCGAAGCCCGCGCTGCGCTGATTAACGGGCCGGAGGGCACTAGCGTTCAATTTTTCGTAGACCAAGTTCCTGCTGAGCGGGAACTCATAAAGGTTGTGTACCGCGCTGCCGGGATCGCCCGCGCCCGCGTGCGGGAGGGGTCAAGCATTGCTACGGAGGCGGCCCGTGCTGGCGATGATGGTGTTAGGGCCGCGATTCTGCCAGCGTTGAACCCCCTGCCAAGCACCAGCCAAGAGCTAGAAACGGCGATTCAGGCGTTTATTAACGATGCCGCGGCCACTCTGTACGAAGGAACCTGGACGTTTTTTAGCAAGTCCACACCCATCCTCTCAGCGCCGGAGCCGTTGTCGGGACGCAAGATCACGGTTTCGGCGACCTCGCGCTATCCTACGTTTACCGCCCTAGTAACCTCCATTCGGATTTCTCTTCTTGCAAAGACAACGAATGAAGAACTGTTTGAGGTAGAAGTTAACTTTGGCACGCTCAAAAACCTGGACGAACACCTGAAACGCCTGCAACCACCCGAAGAGGTTTTGACCGGGAGTGAGGACAGCGTTAGCCCGATTTCAGCTACAGAGTTTGCCGCTGTTGGTACTTCTGTCGCGGCTGACCGCCCGAACGCGGACTATGCGCTGGTAAAAACGGCGACCACGTTTCAGATTGATATGGACGCAGCCCCGAGCAGCTCTTATGAGGTGCGGAAAACGGATGCGGCGTGGGGATCGGCGTCGGCCATTAACAGCGTTTCCAATCCGGCTACGCAAGTGTTTACGATTCCGCGCAAAACGCGGGATACCATAGTTTTTATCAAAAACAAAGACGCTACTGACAAGCTCTCCCGGTATCCCTCGGTCGTGCGGCTGAACTTTCCGCTGATTCCTGATACCCCGTTGGTCAATCTGCTTAGTACAGACCACTCGAATCCGATTATTTGGCTGCCGGATAGCACGCTGCTCGACCCTAACTTTTTCGGCTGGAGGATCACGGAAACCTCAGTTTATGGTTCGACAGAGCTGTTTCGTGTGGAGGGACTGGCGCTGCTTCCCGCTGATCTGCGCTGGACGAAGGTGAACAATACCGACGCCGCCTTTACGCTCCTTGTGTATGCGTTTAATCTGCTCGGCGAGGACAGCGCCGTGTATACGTTGAACGCTAGCGGGCTTTCCGGTGCGGGGAAGCCGCCCGTGACTGCACCACAGACCATGCCGGGCGCTCCGACGAGCCTTACAAACGGCAGCGGAGCGGGGGAGTTTGCTTTTGTTTGGTCGCCGCCGGCCGGGGCGACAAATACTGACCAGCTTTCTTACCGCGTAACTCTAGCGTCGAACTCCGCGTTTACCGTTGACGTTGAAACATTCGCAGACCTGAGCCTGACCGCCTTCACGCTGCACAAGCCGAATCTGACCCGGTTCTGGAAGGTAGACTGCAAGTATCCGAATAGCGCGTACGGAGCGGCGGCGACGTTCGGTGCGCCAACAGCGGTTACATCTGGTCGGGTGCAGCTTGATGATGACACTATTGACGGCCCGACGCGACGTGCGCGGACGGCGGCGCACAGCACCTACCGCCCGCTGACCAATCCATTGACTGCGACCGACGCGGGCACGACAGCGACGGTCAACATTGCTGCGTTTACAATGCGTACTGCCGACGCAGCCATTTCTATAAGCTCAGGCAGTATCACAAACCTCTCTTTTGATACGCTGTATTTCATTTACTATGATGATGCTTCTTTTGCGGGTGGAGCCGTAACTTTCGCAGCCACGACAACAAAGGAAACCGGGATGAGCGGGGCTGGTCGGTTTTTTGTTGGCTCCATAATCACACCGAAAGATGGCGGGGCGGACATGATCGGCAACAACGATGGCGGAGCGGGTGCGCAGAGTGGCCGCCTGTACACGCTCAGGCCGGGCACTGCGACGCAGGCCACGGTCAGCATTGGATCGGTCACGGATCGGGAGAACGCGCGCGACGGTGATGACACAAGCTTCGCCACGTTGACGGCCCCAGGCTCGGGAGCTGCAGCTCAGGCGACTGTCGAATTACTCGATTTCCCTGGCAGCGTTGAGGCCTTGAAATCGCTGACCCTGAAAGTGCGAAGTGAGGTGCCGACGTTCGACACGGATGGACCAGGCCATTTGGCAGCACTCTCCTACAGCACGAATGATGGTGTAAGCTTTACGGATATCTTCAGCGTGACAACGACCAGAGCTCTTAGCTTGGACTCCGTAACTTTGGCCGTTGGCTTGAATCCATCCAAAGTACGCGTGCGGCTCAACGTCAAAGAAGTTCTTTCAACTAGCGGGGAGATCATAGCCCGACTTCACGAAGCCTGGCTTGAAGCTCAAACATAGGAGAGGGGAGGGGTGGTGAGATGAAGGAACTGAAGCGCGAGATAGTCCGAATCAGGGGTAAAAGCATAGGCGTAGTAACAGCCGACGTGGAGCATCCTGACATGCCCGCTGTGCGCGTAACCGCCGAAGCGCCCGGCCTGCCGGGATTACCCGGCTTTTCGGTCAGCCGCACGATTACCATCGGGCCGGATGACGGGCCGCCCGTGGGCCTGACCCTTGCCAAAATGCAGGCGGACGTTGACGCAGCTCGGCAGGCTGTAGCCGAAACGCTGGTCGCCCGCCTAGAGGCGCGCGATTTTATTGCACAACTGAAGTAGCGCGGCAGGGGGCTATTCCGTAAAGGCGGGCATTGCCGGGAAACTGTAAGTCCCCCCGCACCATATAGGAGCACCGCCGCTGATGCTTTCTATCTGGACTTTCCTAACAACCACGCGCCTTGGTCGGGCTATAGGGATCGCCCTCTTGTGCGCGATTGTTGCGGGCGGATTCTACTGGCGGGGGCACCGGGCGGGGTTTCAATCCGGCCATGTAACCGGGGGGAAGGAAGCCCTTGATAGCCTGCGGGCAGACATGGAAGCCGAACGCACCGTGCTGCGTGACAATGTTCGGAAACTGAACGGCGAGATTGAGCTGAAAGACAAGACGATAGCCGTGCAGGTTGCCTTACTTGCCCGCTATGACAGCCGGATTGCCGCCCTTGAAACCGAGCGGGAGGAAGCGAGGACGAGGATCGCCCGGTTAACGGATACGGAAGTGCTTCTCGACCTAGCCAGGCAGTTGAAGGTACGCGCCCCCGATGATGTTACACCCGCCCTGTACCCTACCGAGATTCGCGGGGCTGACGAGATTGTCGCCGACTACGGGCACCTGACAGAAAAGGTGGGGCAACTCGAAGGCAAGATACAGGCACAGGCAGTACAGGTGCAAGCCATAACGGAAAAGCAGGAGCTTACTGAGCGCAAGTTTGAAGCGGCACTGGAATACATCGACCGCGCCGACGCTAGATTTTCAAAAGCCTATAACATTTTTCAGACCGTGCACCCACGTCCACTGTGGCAGCGCGTCCTGTCTTTCGGTCTCCTCCGCACTAAAAAAATCACCACATTTGAGCCAATTCTACCACCTGAGAAACCAAAAGAGCTGTCCCAGTGAGGCCGTGTGGCGGCTAGTTTGCGAGCCTATAAAGCGGTGTATCAGGGCGCGACCTTCGAGGATGTTCGGGGTCGCAGGTTTGATAATGCCCTGCTCTCGGATTGCGTGCTGAGAAGAATCGCCGGGGCCACTTTTTGTAATTGCGTTCTGGCTGGTAGCACGGTTGACGCAGACGACATTCGGGATATTCTGGGCGCTACTGTCACTCTGGATTGCTTCACGTTTGAGGGGTTGCGCCTATCACCCACCACGCTTGACGCCTTTCTGTACCTGCTAACACTCACTACCGGAAATGATACAACCCGAGGGAGGCTGGAAGCCGCGATTGAACCACAACGGCTCCGGCTCTTTCAAAAGCTGTTTCCGTCCACAGAATAGGGGTACTATGCCTACAGAGCTCACGTCGCATGAACATAGCCTGCTAGACCGGGCTGTAATTTTTTCGCAAGGAGTGAAGGCAGCCAACGACCGCCTGCCTACGCAGGAAGAAATCCGTCGGAACCTTGCCTGCTCACAGGACTCAGCCGGCCGCTTGCGCCGGTATCTTGCCGTTAACGACATTGCTGCCCTAGCCGATAAAGCGACAGCCCGGCACGCCGGGCACATTGCCCGCGCCGTGGCGGGGCAGGCAGTTGACCAGCCCTACCTTGACAACGAGGAATATCTGATTCGGGAGAACGCCCGCCTGAATCGAAACCTGGAAAAGCTCAGGCGGGAAACAAATGCCAGCCGCCGCGTGCAGCGGGTACTCGCCGCGAATCATGCCGGGTATGACGACCTGCTGGCCAACATCAAGCAGTTTGCTGGGGCGCTGGGCGATATTACCATTCCGACGCAGCACGTGACGGCAGCCAAGCAACTCAAGGCTCCCCCGGTGTGCGAAGGGCACACGGAAGATGCCGTGCTCGTGCTCAGCGACCACCACCAAGGCGACGTTGTACGCGCCGAGGATACCAGCGGCTTCCCCGAATTTGATCTTGTGATCGGGGGCAATCGCTGGGGCTACATCGTCAAGCAGGCCAAGCAGATTCTTTCCCTCCACCGCGCTATGTACCCTATCAAGCGGTTGTACATTCCGATTCTGGGCGATATGGCCAACGGTGAGTTGCACGGATCGCGGGACGGCAACGCCCTGTTTCTTCCCGGCCAAGTTCACTTCGCCTATCACATGCTGAAATTTGGGATCGAGGACTTGCTGACACTGGTGGATGAGGGTACGCTTGAAGAAGTCGTACTGCTATTCAGCGTAGGCAATCACACCCGCCTCGACCTGTACATGCCCATCAAGCATCAGGCGCAGCGGACGATGGATTGGCTTATCTATCAATTCCTCATCGAGCGCTTCCGCGCCGACAAGCGGGTCATCATCCGCGAAACAATGTCGCCCTTTATCTTTGAAAACATTCGCAATAGCCGGTACTGCTTTACACACGGCTACGGAGTGGGCTACAAGAACAGCCCGGACGTGCAGGCGAAGAGTATCACGCAGTTCGTCGCCCTCGTTCGTGGGCTTTTTGACTCGCCTGAGTATCGAAAGAAGAACGGGATCGAAGGCGAAACTTTCAGCCGGATCGTCATCGGTGATATTCACGTCCCCACTTCCTTCCCGCGCTTGCTTTCCAACGGCAGCTTGAACGGGCAGAACGAGCTTGGCGTCAACTGGGGTCTCGAGCCGATCCCGGCAGGGCAGTGGCTCTTCGGTGTATCGGATAAGCACCAGCAAACGTGGCAATACTTCCTCGACTGCTCGCACGTGCAGCGGGAAAAGCCGAATTCTTACGCGCAGTTTGCGGCGGAGTACGCAGAGAGACTTGGCCGCTAGAAGGGGAAACAGTGAAACGAGTACATGAGATCCTTCAGGCTGTACCGGGTGTTGCCCGCGCTATCGGGCGGGAGCTAGGGAACGACGCAAAGGGAATCTACCGCTTCTTTGGAACTCCGTCCGGGCACGTTACGGCAGCTATCGCCTCTTTCAGCTTCATAGCGGGCTTTCTATTCCCGGCCATCGCAAGCTGGGTGTTCTGGGCGTGGGTGCTGGTAGCGCAAAACTTCGCCTTTACCTACGTCAGCCGGGCACGGAACAGTGCCAGCTTGGGCCGACACGCAAAGGCATCGGTATTCTCGAACGGCGTGTGGTTTGCCAGCCAGTTGATTATCGTCAGCAAGCTGTTTGCCTACCTGAAGGGTGACTTCGGCCTCGGCATGGCGATCTTCACCGGCGCGTACTACACCGCGTTTACGATGAGCGGCTCCCTTATCGCGCACTATCTTGCCCTGAAGAGCGAGCGGGGGAAAACAGCCGTGGGAGCTTCAGTACGCTATTCACAAATCCCTGTTGAAGAGTGGGAACAAGTAAAGAAATTGGTTTTGTGGGAGAAACATGCGCCTGTGTGAGTGTGGCTGCGGAAAGCAAACAAGAATTGCGCCCCGTACACACAGCTATAAAGGCTGGACAAAAGGGCAGCCTCTACGTTTTTTGCCCGGCCATCATCGTCGGGGAAAGGTAAGTAATTTTCGGCACGGTGCTTCTCGCATTGGTAAACTAACTGGCGAATATAAATCGTACACGCGCGCAAAAGCCCGTTGTACAAATCCCAAAGAATCCCGCTACACCGACTACGGCGGGCGTGGAATTGAATTCCTCTTCGCCAATTTCGAGGAATTCTTCGCCGCGTTAGGCCCTCGCCCAGCAGGGATGACGCTCGACCGGATAGATAACGACGGGCACTACGCGCCCGGAAACGTGCGATGGGCCACGCCAAGAGAACAGAGGCTTAATCAGCGAAATCATTCGGAAACTGAACAGGAGGTCGGGTGCCTAAGCCGAGCGGAAAATTGACTGAGGCCATAGCAGCCATCGAAAAGGCACACGGGCGCGGAAGCATCATCCGGCTAGGTGCCCGTGGTGCCCTTGTGGCGGTCGAAGTGATCCCGACAGGGTGTCTGAGCCTTGACCGGGCAATAGGCTGCGGTGGCTTCCCACGTGGCCGCATCGTAGAGGTTTACGGCCCCGAGGCCGGTGGCAAGACCACACTCACCCTGCATGTGATTGCTGAGGCGCAGCGTGCCGGGGGCACGGCGGCTTTCATCGACGCTGAGCACGCCCTAGACCCCGCCTATGCCAGGAAGCTAGGCGTAGATGTTGACAATCTTCTGGTTTCGCAGCCCGATAACGGCGAGCAGGCGCTTGAGATTGCCGACACGCTGATACAATCCGGTGAGGTAAGCGTTGTCGTGGTTGATTCCGTAGCTGCCCTTGTGCCGAAGGCGGAGCTCGAGGGGCAGATGGGCGATCCGCAGATGGGGTTACAAGCCCGCCTGATGTCTCAGGCAATGCGAAAGCTCACTGGCAGCGTTTCAAAATCGCGCACCTGCCTTATCTTCATCAACCAGATTCGGGACAAGATCGGCGTTATGTTCGGCAACCCGGAAACCACTACCGGGGGTAGGGCGCTCAAGTTTTATGCGTCCCTTCGCCTAGATATTCGGCGAATTGCCACCATCAAGGACGGCGACCGCGTGGTGGGTGCACGCACCCGCATAAAGATAGTGAAGAACAAGCTGGCCGCGCCCTTCACGATAGTCGAGGTTGACCTACTGTACGGGGAAGGTATCAGCCGCGAAGGGGATTTGATTGATCTTGGTGTGGAGCTGGAAGTACTCGAGAAGTCAGGTTCATGGTATTCTTTCGTCGGGGAACGGATCGGAAATGGGAAGGAAACGACGCGGCTCCTGCTGAGGGAAAACGCCGAGCTGTGCGAGAAGATTGCAGCGGCGGTACGGGCTAAGTTCGTGACGCCCGCCGAGTGAGCTTTGGCTGGCTTGTCAAGAGGAAATTGTAAGTATCCTTGCACCATATAGGAGCACCTCAAAACTATGACCCGCCCCTTGATTCTAGGATTCGCCGGTCGTGCCCGCGCTGGGAAAGACAGTGCCGCTGCTGCCATCTGTACCCACTGCCTTGACGCCGGGACAACGGCGGGTATCTACAGTATCAGCCAAATTATCCTTGATGATTGCATCAAACGCGGGCTAATACCACGCAAGCAGCGGGGGGAGCTGAACGCCGACGAGCTTGCGGTGCTTGTGCGGGAAGGTACCGCTGCAAGGAAAGTCGATCTGCAAGTGTGGCTCTTCAAAATTCAAAAGGCAATCTACCATGATAACTTTGAGGTTGCCCTTATCCCCAACGTCCGCTTTCAGAGAGAGGCCGATTTTATTCACAAACGGGGCGGGTACATCGTGAAAGTTTTGCGGCTGAATCAGAACGGCAGCACCTACATTTCCCCCGACCGCGACCCTAACGATGTTCTGGAAACAGACCTTACCTTTGCCCCCGCCGATTTCTATCTCACTGCCAACACGGGCGACCAAGAGCTTGTAGCCCTGCAAGCCGTTGCCCTCTACGACTACCTAATCTGGCGCGAAGCTAGCCGGGCGATGTTAGGCTAGGCATGACTACGCTGGACCCAAACACGAGGCAGGTGACCCCGAAAGGAACCGGGGCGGACATTGCCCAGCTTGTTTCGATTGATTTGAACAGTGTGGTGCTTCCCGCCGAGGTTGAATCGCACGTTCTGTCCAGCGTGTACGAGCGCCTTCTGTACTTCGCCGCCTATCTGCGTAACAGGCTGACGGGGGACGGGATTGATAGGGGGCTAGTAGCCCTAGACATTGAAGCCCGCGCAAGGAAGGGTGAGGCCAAATATGGTGAACGGTTGCGTGCTTTCAATGGGCGAGACGCGTCCCTCGACTTGTATCAGGAAATAACCGATTCTGTGATGTATCTTCGTCAAATTATCGAGGAAGATAGATGACCAAATTTTTTGTGCCTGGTGAAGAACGGAAAGCCACGCCACGCGACCCGTGGATTTATTCTTTCTTGGGGCGGCGTGTCGGCCCCTATGCTGACGCCCCGGCAATTCGAGAAATTGCCGTTGCGCTTGGCCGCATTTGCCGCTTTGCGGGCAACGGAACATGCTTTTACCCCACCCTGCTTCATTCATTCGTAGTGGCCGATCTCCTTCCCGATCCTCTCAAGGTGTATGGATTACTGCACGACGCCAACGATTGCGTTACAGGCGACATCCCTAAGCCGTTCAAGACGCCAGACCAGGAAAGAATTGAAGAGCGCATAAATAACAAAGTGCTCATTAACCAAGGTCTGCGTCTGCTTTCGGAAACTGAACACGCCGAGGTTAAGATGGCCGACCGTGCCGCTTTGATTGGCGAAGTATGGACAGTGGGGGCACGCCGATTGCGCTCAATGTATCCAGACCGCCGCCGTGACATCGAGGACGCGATTCAAAACTATGTTTTGAAATATCCAGCCACGGCGTGCATTGACTCATCGGGGCGGGCTGCGAAGGATTTTATTCTGCGCTATAAGGAGTATCGGAAACTTGTGCGTTCTGTGTCGTGTGAAACAGGCGGCTAATTCCATGCAGCTCATGTGCCAGCACCGCTAGAGCGCGGGCGTGCTTACAGTGCCTACGGATCGCAAACCGACGGTGCGCGAAGTCCGGGCAGGTGCAAAACCAGCGGTGCGTGCGATACCGGCGAATGTGCTTAACTGCGTACTCAACGCCGGGCTGCGATAGACTTCCCACATAGAAGGTGTGAATCCCCCGGCTATCTTCCTCAGCGCAGCGTATCCGTATATCCGGTGCACTGGGGTGGATTGCCCACATGATTCGTTTGGCTGTCCTACTCGCCCCGTAGCCCGTTCTTCGACTGGCGGTGTTATTTCCCACGGGCATCCTCACAGGTTGCGCAGAGTTGCTCGCCGGAGTATAGCGCAGTTTGGTCGCAAAACCCGCCTTGGCAGAGGAATACGGCGCGGGGCTTCGGGGCTTTCCGCGCCAAGCTGCCGGGGCCAGCGAGCTCGCGGGCGGGATCGCCGCGGTATTGCATCCACTTGCCTATCACTTCGGTGGCTTCCTTCCGGGTTATCCCAAACTGCTGTTTAAGATATGGCCCGGCCCCGAACATGTTCGTCGTCCCGGTTTGCCGTAGGCGCTCAAGGTAGTCAAAATACTCCTGCTCGGTCAGCGTGTCGCCTTTTATCCAGCTCATTGTAGCTCCTTGTTGAAGGCTGTCAGAATCTTCGGGCCTTCGCTATACCTACCAGCAGCTTATCTTGCAATCGGCTAGAAAACTTTTGTCGTTTGCGCTCAGAATCGGCGGTGATTTCACGGTAGCTGGGGTGCCCTTGTAGTAGAAGGATTCACCCACGACAGGAGGGGACGCACAACGCGCCCGCAAGAATGTCAGGGATAGCTTTACAACAAGCTCCCGTACCGCAGTGTCATAAGGATCGTGCTTGAGAAGCTCCCACAAGGCATCCCTGATAAGCGTTAATTCTTCCGCCGTGATCTGTAGATTTGTCATGCGCCTATCCGTTGTACAGGGGATCGGACATCAGGACGAAGATAGTACGGCACGAGGGGCAGAAAAACGCCACGCGGGCGTGCTGCACATCGCACACGCCGCAGTTGTAGGAAGACACGGAAATGGAGTGACCGATTTCGTCGCCTTGCAGAACATGACCGCACACGCAGGTTAGCTTCAACATAAGGTCTCCTTTTCAGGGTCTTTTAGTTTCGCCATGTTGCTCCCTGGGCCATGCGGCCCCTAGCTTGCACGTCCTTCCAAATAGTCAAACAATCGTTCCGTCTGCCAGTTTCTTTCGGCGTTCCAACCGGCGGCCCCGGCGGCGTCCCTGGCGGCGGCCCTGGCGGCGGCCCCGGCGGCGTCCCAGGCGGCCCCGGCAGCGGCCCAAGCGGCGGCCCAAGCGGCGCCCCAAGCGGCGCCCCAAGCGGCGCCCCTGGCGGCGGCCCAAGCGGCGTCCCTGGCGGCGCCCCTGGCGGCGTCCCTGGCGGCGTCCCTGGCAGCGGTTATTTCTTCTTTCGTGGCCTTACCTTGGGCGAATCGTCTTGCAACCTCAATGCAGTTTCGTACTCGCGGATCGCCAGAGTATTCTTTTTCAAAAATAGGCAATACGCGCTCGGCATAATCACAGGCCAGCAGCCGCGCCATTCGTTCGTTCCAGCTTGGCAATGCGGGGCCGGTCAGCCGCGCCTTACGACAGATATATTTGTTGTCGGAAAGCGTTGCTTCACCCTCTGGCTCAATCGGAAAGATGGCTGGGCCAAGCCAGTCCACAAGCTGCTCGCGGCTTACGAGGTGGATGGCGTTCCGACAAGCGACGAGTTTCCCTTTGACTTCCCGCCATGCGCCGGGCTCCCCGTTGGTAGGAATATCCCACGCGCCACTGCCTCCGTGGAAGCACGTGCCGTCGGCGTTCAACACCTTGTAGAATTGCTGCATCTTGTCCTCCTGGTGGGCCATGCGGCCCGGTCTATTCCGCCACTTTGAGCGGCTCCAGAGTGCCTTCAATCTGTTCAATCTGGCGGCGCAATTTTGCCACTTCAATTGCCAACGCCTCAATCTCGGAAATCCGCTTGTCATTGGCGAGGCACACAGGAAATAGGTACATGGCGCGTTCCTTACTGCGATTCTTTTTAGAGTTCACTATCCACACGTATTCAGCGCCATAGCTCGACTCGGCGAGAGAAGTTACCTCCACGACTTCGTACTGCTTGTCTCCGCCGTAGCCGCGTTTGAAATATGCTCGTACCCGCGCAAACGGCTTCTTGTCCTTTGGCTCCGGCGCGTCAATCGCCTTCTTCGCAGCCTCTAGCGATTCCACGGAGCGTTCCCGCCCGCGCAGTTCAAACACCCAGCGATTATCTTCCTCTCTGTAGAGGATAGAAACATCGTGGTACGTTGCTGTAATTGCGTTGCTCATCGTTGCTCCTCTCTAGTTGGATTCACCCTCAGCCTTGCGGATCGCGTCCCGCAGCCTCTTCAACCCGTTCCATAAAGCAACAACGGTTACTAAGTCCGTTGCCCCATGCGCGGAGTCAATCGTTTCTCTATCCGCGTCCGTGACACCGGCCCAGATACTACGGCACGCGGCCAGCAACTCCGGCGCAGCGGCGATCAAGCGGGCGTTGGCTTCGGCTTCTTCTTGACTGTGCGGCTGTGATCCTGAACCGTCCGCTTGGCTGACGCGGCAAACATTCCTGGAAGATCCTTCCACATATTCCCATGCCGGGCGTTTGCCGATACGCGGTGAAAATATCCACGGACCTGGTGTGTGCTTCGCCATCGTCTCACCTCACGCTAAGATTCAACTACTCGATCTTCGCCAATTCTTCCGGTCGAAACTGCCCGCCCGCCGCGTGAATCCAGGGCTTCTTATAACCCTGGCGATGGGTGATTCGCTCCACCCGGATTAGGACAGGCACTTCGGAGCCGTCGGGCATGATGCCTCTCTCCCGAACGTGCGCCCTAACCTCTAGCATATCTCCGACGTGAATGTCGTTTGCTCGCACCGTGATTCTCCTTGTGGGCCATGCGGCCCGGTCTGTATCCCCCTATGGTGAGCCTACTATCGTCGCTCTACCAGATTCACTCGCAGCCTCACGGCCCGTCGGTGTCCGCTGAATCCAGCCCCCGTTTGCGCCGGGACGCGGCGCGCACCTTCGCAAAGCGGGCGAGGGTTTCTTCACTGCCGGCAGCCGTGGGCACTACGCGGTACCCTTTCTTGCGGGCGTGTCCGGAAGATATAGCTAGTTGGATTAGAAGCACGCCATCACTAGCCGACTTGCGGATGATGCCCGCCCATCCGCCGTCGTCGGCGAGCACTTGCACTATAACGTATCGCGTGCCCTTTGGCAATTCGCCGGTGCGTAGGAAAGCGCCGTCCGGTTGGCGAAGCCAGGTAATCATGCCAGCCCCCGGAAGAATTCGTCTTGAAGCATGGCCCGTACTTCCTCGCTGACGTTGCCTTCGCCTTCACCGTTTTCGGTCGTGTCGTCGGTACCGGCAAGGGGAAGGCGTCCCGCCTGCCAAGCTATGAAAGCATCAAACTCGGCAGCCCGCGCCGGGGATAGCCGGGGCGTCGTGATTGGCAGCCAATCCTCTGTTTTTGGCCCTGTCATTTTCGTGGCCTCCTTGTAGGGTTAAGGTACACCGCTTTGCGCTGCGTGTCAAGTCCTATTTTGCTATCACGCCGACAGGATGCCCTAAGCGGCTTGGCTTGTCAATAGTACTTTGGTACTAGTACCGCCTGCGTGCTAAGGGCACGCACCTACAAACTTGGTGAGGTGTGCCTCACGTTGTACCGGCCAAAGGTGTAGGAAAATAAGACTTGACACCCGCGCCTCTTTGTAGGATACTGTGGCCTGATGAAACAGGCTTATACTTGCCGGGAAGAAATCACTTGACAACCCAAGTAGCTTAGTGTACCGTGCAAGACACGATAGGCGAAGGCACAAGGAGAACGCGATGAACCGACAAGAAGCTCTTGAACAGTACAAAAATAACAAGGACCTGCGCGACGCGAACCTGAACGGCGCGGACCTGAACGGCGCGGACCTGCGCGACGCGAACCTGAACGGCGCGGACCTGCGCGGCGCGGACCTGCGCGGCGCGTACATCTATCTCGGAAACAGGCGTGTCGTGCTGTAGGCCAAAATCCAAGCGAAAAGGAGAACGCGATGACCGAATTAGTGAAAGCCCCTGGATTGACGTACACGCCCGAGCAACTGGTCGCGATCCGCAAGGAGTACGCGGGCGGTGCAACGGATGAGCAGTTTATCGTTTTCATCACGGAGTGTCAGCAACGCAACCTAATTCCTGGCAGGCACGTTTACTTTCAACTGCGCCGGGCAAAGGAACGTGATCCTGAAACGGGCGCGGAATTCTGGTCAAAGCGCGTCACGATGCTCACTAGCATTGATGCGTTCAGGCTGATTGCCCAGCGCACGGGGGAATACCGGGGGCAGAAGCCAACCGTGTGGATTTATTTCGACACGAACAAGGCACCGACCGTTCGCAGCACGGTGCCCCTGCCCAATGAGAAGGGCGAGCCGCGTACACCGTGGGCCGCCGAAACTTCCGTGCTACGGAAAGGCTTCGAGGAGCCTATCACAGCCGTCGCCCGCTTCGACGCTTACGCCGTCACCTACAAGAAGGGCAACGAGGAAGTTCTGACAAATCAGTGGGTGAAGCGCAGCCCAGAGCAGATTGCCAAATGCTCTGAGGCCCTTGCGCTACGCAAGGCGTTCCCCGAAGAGCTTGGCGGGTTGTACGTTGTCGAAGAGCTTGCGAATTCGGAAGAGAATCGGGAAGCCACGGTGCCCGCGCAAGCAGTGGAAGCACGGGCCGCCACGGTGCCTGGCGCGGTGAATCAACAGCCCGGTGCCGAGCAAGCCCCGCGTGTTGAGCCCCAACCGCCCTTCGCACCGACGCCCGGATCGCCGCAAGCTCCGGCCCTTGCCACGCCCGATGCTGAGCTTGCAGGGGACATTTTGCTGAATCGGCTACAGCAAACGAATGACGCCGAGGATGCCGCGAAGCTCGCTGCCGCTGTCCTGCCGCTTACGGCGGCTGAGGTTACTGCCTTTGTGAATCGCGTGCGGCATTACACCCGCGAGGTGCTGCCGAAGGCGGGAATGAAAACGGGCGCGGCGGAAAAAGCCAAGCAGTTCGTTTTCCGAACGACCGGCAAGAAGAGCACCGGAGAATTGAGTCGGGCGGAATGGGAAACCGTGCTCGGCTTGCTGGATGCCGCGCAGGCAGAAGGTATCCCAGCATTAGTGAAACTAATTGGCTAGAGGAGGCAAACGTGAACGGTATAAAACAAGGTTACAGAGTTTGGATACAGTACGGATATAACGCCCTCGGTATGGGGTTGCTTACTTTTCCCCTATGGCGTGTCCTCATTTGGGGTGACGACGGGGCTCCTCCAACTGATGACCCTCTTGGGTCGTTTTTCCTATGGGCCGTCGCTGCTTTCTTCGGTTTTCTGATTGTGGGATTTCTTCTAGACGTATTCTTTCCAAATCCGCTATCGGTACAGGAAACTAGTTAAGGAGAATCATGGCTGTTGAAACTAATCAGCTAAGGAGGCAAGCGTGACCGCGGACAACACCATAAGGAATGTGGCAGAGCAGCTCGTTGACCAATTCGTTGATTACACATTGTATAGCTGCCGCAATAACTGTGTGGCTGCCGTGCTTGCGGCGCTTAAGCCGGTACGGGCGCTGTTGATAGCGGCGGAGAAAGCCGGAAGCACTTGCATGGCGATCCGCTACGCTTTCGGCGACGACCGGCCTGTCCTTACCGGGCTATGCCTTGACGCGGAAAGGCTGGTGCTCGCCGCGTTGTCTGATATGCAGACCTTCGGAAAAGCGGAAGGAAAACCGCCGATTCTCGACCCCGAAGCGAGCCGGACAGCTTGCTTCAAAGGAGGCAACATAATGCAAGTAAACCACAGCGCGACGCTCGCCGAGTGGCTAATGTGGTGGTTTATAGCCTTGGTAGTCGCAGCATTATTTTTCGCTTTATGCTGGGTTAAATAGAATACGTAACGCGAGAAATAAAAATTCCGACGCATCTTCAACAGTGCCGGTAGAAGGTGACATCTAAGGAGCAACCATGAACGTGATTGTTGTAACAGGTCGGTTAGGGAAAGACCCAGAGACACGCGCAACGTCGAGCGGGTCTATGGTGTGCAGCTTTTCGCTTGCAGTGAGCGATTCGCGTGCGAAGGAAGGTGACAAGCCGCTGTGGTTGACGGTCGTGGCTTGGCAAAAGCTGGGCGAGATTTGCCAGAAGCATCTGATAAAGGGCAAGCTGATTGCGGTCACGGGCAGGTTGCAGGTGCGCGAATTCGAGGGTAGCCGGGGCAAGGGTACGGCTATTGAGATCGTCGCCAACAACGTCGAATTCCTAAGCAGCGGCGAACAGCGCCCCGCCGCGCAGCCAGCAGCTCCGGCGCAGGCAACGACCGGAAAGTCAACGCCATATTCCCCCAATGATGAGGACATCTCCTTCTAAGCACACAGAATGAGTCTTCCGCTTAACCCCGAGCAGCAGCAGGCAGCCGACGCCCGGCGCGGCGCATGGTGTGTGCTGTCTGGGCCGGGTAGCGGCAAGACTCGCGTGATTGTTTCCCGCTATCAAGCCCTGCTTGAAGAAGGTGTGCCCCCGCACGCAATCCTCAGCTTGACCTTTACCCGCGAAGCCGCAAAGGAGATGGACAAGCGGGCGGGTAAGGCGGAATCTGTTTTCCGGACTTTCCACTCAATCGCCCTTGCCTTCGCCCAGCGGGAGGCGGACTTCTTTCCCTTCCGGCTTGCACACTTTCCGCTTCCTACATACGGGCAGGTAGCCAAGCTGAAAAACGACATCCTGCGGCGCTTCCGGGGTATCAATTTCCGCTCCCTTTCCGCCTATATCTCCCTTCAAAAGCGACATGGTATCCGGCCAGAAACGGCGCTCGACGCTGCCGATACCCTGCTCGAGGCGGCGCACGCCCAAGCCTTCGCCGAATACGAACGGCGGTGCCGGGAGCAGGGCTGGCTGGACTATGATAGCCTGCTGACGGAAATGGCTGCGCTGCTGGAAAGTGACCAGAGGGTGTGGGCGCGCTGGCAGATTCCGTGGATTCAATGCGACGAAGCGCAAGATTGTGATACGGTACAATGGCGCTTGTTGCGCCTGCTGAGCCAGCAGCACGGGAACGCCTTCGCGGTAGGCGATCCATCGCAGAATATGTATTCGTGGCGAGGTGCCGATCCCGAAGGACTTATTGAATTCCCGGCACGTTTTCCGGGCGGGCAGTATATCTACCTCGGACAGAACTACCGTTCTACGAAAGCTATTGTGGCCTTCTGCAAAAGCATCGCCCCGGTTAAGACCGAGCTGGTTGCGCGGATGCACACGGAAAACGAACAAGGGGTGCCCCCTGCTGTGATTCAATTCAGTGGCAATGCGGAGGAAGCTGAAGCGGTAGTGGATCGGGTGACGCTGCCGGACGAGGCGGCCGTGCTCGTTCGTACAAATCGGCAGCTCCGCTTGTTTGAAGATGCATGTATGAATCGTGACATGCCCTACCGCCTGCTTGGGAAGTCCGGGTTCTGGGTGCAGCCCGAAGTACAGCACATGCTTGCCTTTTTGCGGTACGTGCAATTCGGCTCACGAGACGCCGTTATCCGAATCGTTCGGTCGCCCTATCCGCCTACCCGCTTCTTGCGAAAGAAAGAGCTTGCCGATTGGCTGAAGGAGCGGTTGGAAGATGCAACACTGCTCGACCCACTGTTGAAGTGGCCCCCGGAGGACGCCAGGCAGCGGCGGCTTGCGACCGACCTGCATTACTTCCTGATAGCCTTGCGTACTGCGTGCCGGGGATTGACGGCTAACGAAGCCTATCAGGAAATCCTTCGCCGGGCGGAAGTAGCTGATTACTACACGCAGGAAGAGGAGCAAGGCGACGTACAGGACAACTATCCGCTAGAAAACGTGCAGGAGTTGGGTCGCCTGATTTGCTTGCGCGGGCTGAACACTATTGTTGACGTGCTGAGCTATGCTAGCCGGGCGGCCGCCGCTTCCCGGAAGCGGAAGGGCCTGACGCTTTCGACGATCCATCAGGCGAAGGGCAAGGAGTGGAACACGGTATTCATAGCGGGCTTGACGGAAGGTGTGCTGCCCCACAAGAAAGGCGATCCCGAGGAAGAGAAGCGTATTTTTTATGTCGCCTGTAGCCGGGCAGCCAAGCGCCTGTACCTGACCTACCACGGACAGCCCTCAGTTTTTGCCAGGGATCACTCCTACGCGCCCAACTGGCGGGAGTTGGCGACTCTTTCGTGGTTATGCGCCCCGACGCAAGCGGTTTGTCCTTGACACATGGACAAGTTTGAGTTAGAATTAAGGAGCTGACATGCAAAAGCCGAGAAAAAAGCAGAACAAGCGTGGTTCGCAAGGTCCAGTGCCACGTATTCTAATGCAAACTACGTTTACTATCGCTGGGCGGTCTGTGCCGTACACGCTTTATGCCGCACGCTATGACCAGGGAGGCGATAGTGCCGTCTGCTCGCGGGCTGTGTATGGCTTCTATCCGCAGCGCAAGCAAGAGGAAAGTTAATGCCACGCCTCATAACGGACTGGAAGGGCCGTGAAATCACGCGGCACAGCTTTTCTTCCGGCGACACCTTTCGCTTCTGCGCCCGGAAATACCGCCTGGAAAAGATTGATGGCTGGGCGCAAAAGGAAAAGCGCGCGAGCCTGGAATTCGGCAAGTGCGTTGAGGCTGCCATTGTATTCCATCACATGAACGGGGGCGCGGGCGGGCAGGTGCGCTTCACGGAACTGTGGGAACAATTCGCCGAGCGCACCGATCTGACGTACACGGATAGGGAGGGCGACTTCACTTCGCTTGTCCGGCAGGGGGCAGACATGCTAAGGTTGTATGAGATCAGGCTACCCGGTCTGCCAATTCTCACCACGCCGCCGCCCCGCTTTCAGGCTAACTTCCGCAAGGAGATTTTCCCCGGCACTGAGCTTGCCGGGATTGAATTCACGGCGTGGATTGACATTCTCGCTGCCGCGCCGTTGGACCATCCAGCGTTGCCCGCTTGGCCAGCGAACCGTGCCTGTGGGGCGGTGCGCCGAATCAACATTGACGTCAAGACAGCAGCCGCTTCTCTCGACGAAACCCCCGGCTTGATAGCACTGGATTCCCAACTGCGCGCCTACGCCTGGGCTTCGGGTATTCCAGACGTTGCTTTCCTGTGGTTTGTGAAGGGCGGAAGCGCCGTAAAGAACGGGGATAGGGTAACACTGCTCGAAACCGTAGGGCTATGCGCGGCGGGGGCGCAGGTCGCGGTGGCTGCCCCGGTAGAGGATGACGGGCGGCTGTGGATTATCCCCCTTGCCGCGCAGGAGACCTTGAAGGCGCACTTGGGCACATTGAAAGGCAAAGCCCTTGACGTCCGGCGTGACGAATTCCTGCCCCGGATCGGCGCGCTGGTCGAGCCGACGGCGGTTACAAAGGTGCGCCTACAATTCCTCACCGCCCTGCTTACAGAGGAAGACATGCGCGAAGCCGGGCAGGTTATCGGCAAAGAGGTTGCCGAAATCCACATGGCTTCTGAGAAGGACTTCTGGCCGAAGGAAGGCGGCGTTCGCTTTCCGAATCAGAAATGTACCTTCTGTCAGATGCAACCGATTTGTCTAGGAAATAATGTGAAACGCGACGAAACGCTTATCAAGCTAGATGAAGCCTGGTTAGATCAAGCGGGATCATATTAACAGAATACCGCGCACGGCTGGCACCCAGCCTGTAAGTCCCTACACACCATATAGGAGCACAGTTCATGCCCAAGCGCGTTGTCTGTATCCACGGGCATCCAAGAACGCCTGAGAACCTTACTCGTTGGGGCGCATGTCGAACATGCGGGCGTGCCTGCGGGCGCAAACGATACGCGGCGAAGCCCGAGAAGTATCGTCTTAGGGCTCAAGCCAGTGCCCGCAAGCGACAGTATAAAATCACACCTGAACGCTTTGCCGCACTGGTGGAACGGCAGAGCGGTAAGTGTGTTTGTGGAAAAACTTTTGGTACAGAAAAAGGTATGCTTCCTTGTATTGACCACGATCACGTTTGTTGCCCCAGTAAGAAACGCAGTTGTGGTCGGTGTGTTCGTGGGCTGCTGTGTAATAGGTGTAATACTGTACTTGGTCTTTTAGAGAAAGAGCCTCACCTTCTCCCGCAATTTCTTGCCGCTTATAAAGGTGCTGCGCATGCCTAAACGAGTTATTGACGGTGAGGCTCTCTGGACATCTCGAAAACTGGCTCTCGTTGAACCGACTTCCTTCCGTGCGGAATATGCAAACCTGCTACCCTTAGCTGAAATCAACGGATCGTTTGAAGCTGAGCCTCGCTTGGTTTGGCGCACGGTCTACGCCGCGAATCGCCCCGATGTAACGGCTGAGCAGGTTGAGCAGATACTTCTTGCTTTCAGCCAAGCAAAGATGCTTTTCCTGTGGAGCAAGCACGGGCGAAAATTTGGTTATTTCGTCGGGATTGAAAAACACGGCCGCCTTCCTTCCCCCTCGAGATTGAAAGGTAAACACTACAAGCTCGGCCCTGAGGTTCCCTATGAGGAGCTGGCCGAATTTCTGGGACAAGATACACACCGGCTACACACCGGCTACACACCGGCTACCCCTGGTATTGGTACTGGTTTTGGTTTTGGTACAGGTAAAAGTCTAGATACGCCGGCTGTTTCTGTCTTCTCCGGGTTGCACCTGTCGGTATCAGCGGTCGACAACCGGGCGTTTGCTTGTGCCTTCCCGACAGTTAACTTGCAAGGTGAGTACCGGAAGATCGACGCGTGGCTTGAGGTGAATCCTGCCAAGCGCCCGCGCAAGCAGCGCCCATTTGTGTTCAACTGGCTGACTAGGATTCCGAAAGATGCTCCGGCCAGAAGAATTTCGCAGGTGCGCGAGCTTGTGATTGAGGGGCCGAGGAGCAAATGAGCAAAAGCACGCCCTACTTGGAAAAGCCCTTGCCCAACAGCATTGAGGCGGAGCGTTGCGTGCTCGGCGCAATACTTCTTGACAACGACAAGCTAGCCGTTGTGGTTGATAACCTCGCGCCCGAGGATTTTTTCTTCGTTCACCATCAGCGTCTCTTCAAGGAGATGCTTACATTATTTGATGACCGGAAGCCAATCGACACCCTTACGCTGACGGATTCCCTGCACCGGAAAGGCGAGCTTGAAGCAGCGGGCGGTGCCTCCTACCTTTCTTCCCTTATCGACGGTGTCCCGCGAATAAGCAATGTCGGGCACTATGCTCAGATCGTTCGGGAGAAAGCCCTTCTGCGCGGGCTTGTGCATCAAGCCCACGCTATTCAGCAACGCGCCATCGAGGGGCAGGAAGATTCGCAGGAGATTCTGGACAAGGCGGAATATGATCTCCAAGCGCTGATTCAGTTACAGAAATCCTTGAGCAAGTGCGGCGACGGCGTCACCTACAGGCAAGCGGGCTACCAGTTATGGGCTAGTCTCACGGAGGAAAACCCCGTGCGTGTCTGTACGGGGATCGGGGCGCTGGATGACTTGACGGGCGGGTTTCGGAGCGGCGAGTTTATCGTTTTCACCGCCGAAACAGGCGTCGGAAAAACGCTGCTAGCCCAACAGACGCGGCGTGCTGCCTGCGACAAGGGCTTGCACAGCTTGTATGCCTCGGCGGAAATGCTAGCCGAACGGCTGCTCGCCAGAGAGCTGGCTTCGGAAGCCGGGATCAAGCATTGGAAGATGCGCCGCCCGGAGCACCTAACGGTAGAAGAGCGGGCGCGGATTGCAAAGGTAGGAGAAAGTACCTGCATAAAATGCCGGATTCTGGACGGCGAGATTTCCTTGCAGCGAATCAGCAGGGCAGCTCGGCAGATGAAAAACGACTGGGGTCTTGACCTTCTCATTGTTGACTATGACGAGCTTGTGGATTCGCCGGGCAGGGATGAAACCGACCAACTGCGAAACCTAGCGCGGGGGCTGAAACTTCTTGCGATGAAGCTCCCCTGCGTTGTAGTCCTGATTTCCCAGCTTACAAAAGCTAGGGTGACGCAGCGGGAAATCCCCACGCTGCGCGATCTGTATTCGGCGATGGCGAAGGTGAAGCACGCCCATATCGTCGTGTGCGTTATCCGAAAGTACGTTCAAGAGCTGGAAGGCGATGAAACTGAGGCCACAATCGCGGTGCTGAAAAATAGGGACGGAAACGTGGGGCATTTCAAGGCGCGTTTCGATCTAGCCCGCCTTCGCTTCGCGGCGGAGGCCGACGCCTCCTTGCAACCCCCGCCCCCGCAGGAAGAGGAGTCGGGCCAGGCTCCTACCGACGACTTTCCGTTCTAGGTGCGAAGAAAAGGCTTGACAAAGGCGTACAATCGTAGTAAAGTGCTATCACAAAAGGGAGAAACAAATGAAACTGACAATCGGGGCACGGATTCTGGAAGAGCTGCTGAAGGTGCTCAGCACCGCAACGGAGAAGAAAAGCACTATCCCGGTACTGGGCTATGTCCTGATTGACCTAGCTGCCCGAAGTATCACTGCCACAAACCTGGAGCAGGCAATCCGCCTGCCCCTCGGCGCGGATGCCCGGATTGAAGGGACTGAAAAAGTCCTCGCCCCTTTCTTCCAATTGCTGGCTATCGCGCAACAGGTCGCGGGCGATGTTATCCTCGAAACCGATGGATCGTGGCTTGCCGTGTGTGCCGGGGAAAGCAAGTTCAAGCTGCCTTCTATGCCCGCCGATAATTTCCCGAGCGTTGATTTCAACCCCGGTCCAGCGCTGCTTACCTTGCCGCTGCCCGAACTCAAGAAGATGAGTGAACGGGTTGCCTTAGCCATCAGCCGCGAAGCCGGCCGGTACACGCTGCAAGCGGCGCGGCTTCACACGGTAGGAAAAGCCCTTCGTCTCGTTGCTACCGACGGGCATCGGCTTGCCCTGACTGAGCGCCCGTGGGACGATTTCGGCGACGTTTCCCTGCTCCTTCCCGCCAGCGTGCTTCCCCTGATTAACAGCCTATCCGGTGAAGCGGTCGAGATCGCCGAGAGTGAAAGCACGTTGTTTTTCACCGTGGGGCAGGCTGTTGTTACGACGCGCAAGCTGGCCGGACAATTCCCGAACTATGAGCACGTCCTTCCTACGGAGCACAAGGTACGGGTAACTTTCAGTGCCCAAATGCTGTCTGTTATCCTGAACCGGCTGCGAATCGTGGCTGAGGAGGATAATCGGGCGGTGTGCTTTGCAGCGGCCAACGGGAAGATTGCTCTTTCCTCGAGCAGCGCGGATCGCGGGCAAGGCTCCGACGTGATGGACGCCGCGATTGTAGGCGGGGAAATCAGGATCGGTCTCAACGCCGACTTCCTGCTTGCCTTCTTGCAGCAGGTTACGGGGGATGTTACCGGCGAGTTCAAAGATGAAAATGCAGCCGCCGACTTCACGCAGGGCGGTTATAGGTACCTAGTAATGCCGATTCGGCTGTAGGCTTCGGAAACTGAAAGGGCGGTACGCGATGACGGATATTGTCAAAAGTGAATCCGGCAGTCTAGTTTTCACGGACGAGCAAAAGCTCCGGGCGGGCGTGTTGCTCCAGCAGATTCAAGCCGAGCTTGAGGAAGTCAACAGGCAAGAAACGCTTTTGAAGCGCGGCTACGTGCGCCTGGGGTGCTGGCTTTCCGAAACCCGGCAAAACGAGTACTGGCGGCTGTGGGGCTTCGGGAGTTTCGGCAAGTTTATGACCGACTTGCGCGAAAGGTATGAGAAGGGGCGCACGCAGCTTTTTCATTACACCTCCGTGGTTGAAAAACTGCTTCCCCATATCAGCGAAGCCGATCTTGAAACGATGGGCATCAGCAAAGCCATCGTCCTAAAAAACACGGTGGCCCGTACGTCCGTCAATGTCGATGCTGAAACGGTGGCCACGGCCTGCGATCCGCATGTTACAGAGCAGGGCTTGAAGGCGTTTGTCCACACACGCTACGATCTTCCGCCCGGCGAAAAGCCGAAGGGCGTGTGGTTTGACTTCGGCGGATTTTTCCTTGAAGCCGACGAACGCGCCGAGATACGCCGGGCAATGGAGGTTGCCGAGAAGGTTGATCCGCCGGTTGCTGTCGACCTGCCTGATTGGGCGCGCCGGAAGGAAATCCTCCTGCGGTTTGCCCGCGAATTTCTGGGCACCTATGAGGAAGCCGTTCGGCGGGGCGAGGGATGAGCCGGAGAGTTCGTCGCCACGTAGTACAATGGGCTACAGTCCCCCGTGGTGGCGGGTTGTACCGGCTTGTGCTGATTCTGTCGTGCGGGCATCATAAGACAGGCGTGTCAGGCAAGTATCCTAATAGCGTCTTGTGCCCGGCTTGCAGTAAGAGGGCCAAATGAGGGGGCGCGTTTTCATCGAGCTTGATACACCGGGCGGCTCCCCGATCCGCCTTTTTCGCACCGCACGGCACGCTCATTGTTCTCGTGCCTCAAACGAAAACAGATTAGCCGAATGGCCGCGCCGGGATGCGGTGCAGGCAATTCGCAAATTGGTGTACGTCCGCGACCGGGGGCGCTGTGTGGCGTGCGATACGCCCCTAAGCCTCAATACCTACCACATGCACGAACGCCTGCCGCGTGGCAAGGGCGGGGAGATTAGCCTAGCGAACAGCGAAGCACGGTGCGCGCCGTGCCACATCGGTCTTACAGGGGCGCACGGGGGCCGGCGACCTCGCTTTTCCGCCAACACGCCCGGCGGAAGCCCGCGCTAACAGTACTGGAAAGGTCGTGCTACATGGCTTGCGCCTACAGCGATTTGCCTTACCACAGAAACGGATCGTGTAGT
>ERZ1292632.711-Hain-H43-01um-R2-711-length-36944-cov-7_pt1 | contig 36944 bp, 35 predicted proteins | sample MGYA00564407_ERZ1292632 | MGnify/ENA primary metagenome ERZ1292632 (study PRJEB36523, sample SAMEA6512637) | groundwater metagenome | collected 2019-01-08 | study: AquaDiva: Metagenomics assemblies of 32 groundwater samples | reverse complement strand
CCTTGCCGCCGGCTGGCGCCTGCGCGAAGCGGGGTTCGACGATTTCCTGCTGATCGAACTGGAAGGCCAGCCCGGCGGCAATGCCCGCTGCGGCCGCAACGGCGTTTCGGCCTATCCGCTGGGCGCCCATTATCTCCCCATCCCCAATCGGGAAGCGCGGGGCCTGCGCCATATGCTGCGCCAGTTCGGCATGATCGTGGGGGATCGCGACGGCCACCCGATCTACGACCCGCTTCAGCTTTGCGCCGACCTTCAGGAGCGGCTGCTGTGGCAGGGCAAATGGCAGGAAGGACTGGTACCGAAAACCGGCCTTACGCCAAAGGACAGGGCCGATCTCGCCGCCTTCGACCGCGCCATGGCCGATTTCTCCCGCCGCCGGGACGCGCAGGGCCGCCCCGCCTTCGCCATACCGATCGCCTACAGCGCGCAGGACGGCGATCTGCTGGCGCTCGACCGGATCAGCTTCGCGCACTGGCTCGACGCGCAAGGCTGGACCTCGCCGGTGCTGCGCGCCCATGTCCGCTACGCCTGCCGCGACGATTATGGCGCGGAGCCAGCCGACCTGTCCGCCTGGGCCGGCGTCCATTATTTCGCCAGCCGGCGCGGCTTCACCGCCGATGGCGCGGGCGACAATGACCTCACCTGGCCCGAAGGCAATGGCCGCCTGACCCGGCTGATGGCCGACCGGCTGGGAAGCCGCGTCGTGACCGGGCAGATCGCCTTCCGCGCCCGCACCGACGGCAAGGACGCGATCGTCGATGTGTTTGACGCCGCGCGGGGGACCAGCATCCGCTACCGCGCCGACGCCGTCATCCTCGCCATGCCGCACTTCATCGCCAGCCGCCTGCTGGGCGAAAAGCCCGATCCCGCCTTCAGCTACGCCCCCTGGCTCGTCGCCAACATCACCGTCGATCGCGCGCCGGCGGGCAAGGGGAGCGCGCTGGCATGGGACAATGTCTCGGCCACCAGCGCCTCGCTCGGCTATGTCGTCGCCACCCACCAGAGCGCCTCGCGCGAAGGCCCCACCGTCCTCACCTGGTACATGGCGCTGTCCGACATGCCGCCCGCCGCCGCGCGCCGCCTTCTGGTCGAGCGCACCGACGCCGACTGGCGGCGGCTGGTGCGCGACGATCTCCTCGAAATGAACCCCGATCTCGCCGGCGCGATCCGGTCGATCGACCTGTGGAAATGGGGCCATGCCATGATCCGGCCGACGCCCGGCTTTCTGTGGCAGGTCGCACCGGCTGAGCGGGCGGCGATCCGGCCGCCCTTCTTCCGCGCCCATTCGGACATGAGCGGCCTGTCCCTGTTCGAGGAAGCCCATTATCAGGGCATGACCGCCGCCGAAGCCGCGCTGTCCTCGCTCGGCCATGCGCATGAGACTTTCCTATGATCCCACCCTCCACCTATGACGGCCGGCACCTGCTGGCGGACTTCTACGGATGCCCGGTGCTGAACGATCCGGCGCTGATAGAAGCCGCCCTGCGCAGCGCGGCGGAAAGGGCAGGGGCGAGTGTGATCGGCCTTCACCTCCATCATTTCGGCGAAGGGCAGGGGGTCACCGGCGTCGTCCTGCTCGCCGAATCCCATATGTCGATCCACACATGGCCCGAACATGGCTATGCCGCCGCCGATATTTTCCTGTGCGGCGCGCGCCATGATCCAGCGGCGGCTCTGGCATCTTTGACCGAGCATTTGACCCCCGAACGGACGGTCACGAAGGAGGTCAAAAGAGGGGTCTAGGCGCCACCGTCGCTCGGTTCATCGACGGACGGGTTTACACCGACACCTGGGTAATGCTGGCCAATGGAGGCTGAAACGCGATATGCGGCGAGCATGACCGATCCGACCGAAGACCAGCTCGCCGCGCTCGGGACTGCGTTTGAAGCCTTCGCGCGACGATATAAGCTCGCCGCCGCCATGCGCACCGAGCGCCCGCTTGCCGAGTTGGACAAGGCGGTGCTGCTCTATGTCGCGGACCATGCCGGTTGCGGCCCGACCGATGTCGCCCGCTTCCTTGACGTACCCACCACCACCTTGTCCTCGGCGACCGACCGGCTCGTGCGGCGCGGCTTCCTCAGGCGCGACCGTATCGAGGCCGATCGGCGCGCCGTGGCGCTCACCCTGACCGAAGCCGGCGCGGCTTATGCGCAGGCACAGGTTGAGGCCTACCGGCAGATGTATATGCTGATGCTGTTACGGCTGTCCCCCGAGGAACGGGATCGGTTCATCGCAATGATTACCAAGATCGTCTATAACGATGGTTGAATAGTCCGAACTTCGTCATATCTCATGCCACGCTGAAGGAGCGGTGTCGCACCAGCACGAGGAGCGCAGTCATGGCGTTATGGGTGAACGGCACGGAGGTTTCCGTGCCTGACGATGCAAGAGTGTCGCTGCTCGACCTGTTGCGCGAGCATCTCCACCTCACCGGCACGAAGAAGGGGTGCGATCAGGGTGCTTGCGGCGCCTGCACGGTTCTGCTCGACGGCAACCGCGTCCTGTCTTGCCTGACGCTGGCGGCACAGGCGGACGGCGGCGAGGTGCGGACGATCGAAGGCCTCGCTGGCGAAGGCGGCGATCTTCACCTGTTGCAGCAGGCCTTCATCGCGCATGACGGGCTGCAATGCGGCTATTGCACCCCCGGCCAGATTTGCTCGGCGATCGCCATGGCGGAGGAACTGCGGCGCGGCGAGCCCAGCTATGTGACGCTCGATCTCGCCGCTGCGCCGGCCGTAACTCGGATGGAGATACGCGAACGCATGAGCGGCAATCTCTGCCGCTGCGGCGCGCATAACGGGATTGTCGAAGCGATCGAAGAGATGCTGGCGGAGACGGCGGCATGACGCCCTTGACCTATTTCCGCGCGGCGGATCGGGCCGACGCCCTTGCTCGCATCGAGAGTGGCGCACGGCTTCTGGGCGGCGGGACCAACCTCGTCGATCTTCTGCGCCAGAATGTCGAACAGGCGAGCGAACTGGTCGATGTCAGCCGTCTGGGCGGCGCCATCAGCGAAACCGATAGCGGCGGGCTGCTGATCGATGCGTCGGTCAGGAACGCCGCGCTCGCTGCCGATCCGCGCGTGCGCCGTCATTATCCGGTGCTTGCGCGCGCGCTGCTCGCCGGCGCGTCGGCGCAAATCCGCAATATGGCGACGGTCGGGGGCAATATTCTCCAGCGGACGCGCTGCCCCTATTTCTACGATGTCGATGGCGCACGCTGCAACAAGCGGCAGCCGGGCGCCGGCTGCGACGCGCTCGACGGCTTCAATCGCTATCATGCGATCCTGGGCGCGTCGGACCAATGCGTCGCGACCCACCCGTCCGATATGTGCGTGGCGCTCGCCATGCTCGATGCCGTGGTCCATCTCGCCGGTCCGGGCGGCGACCGATCGGTGCCGTTGACGGACTTTCATGTCCTGCCCGATGCGACGCCAGACGTGGAAACCGTGCTGAAGCCGGGCGAACTCATCACCGCCGTCGAACTGCCGCCGCCGTCGGCCGCAACCACGAACGCCGACTATCGCAAGGTCCGCGATCGCTCCAGCTACGCTTTCGCGCTGATCTCCGTTGCCGGCGGCCTGGCGCTCGCTGACGGGCGCGTCACGCAAGTCCGCATTGCGCTGGGTGGGCTCGCCGCCAGGCCCTGGCGGGCGACCAGGGCAGAGGCGGCGCTGGTCGGCGCCGCGCCGACGCCTGACGCATGTCTTGCCGCGATCCGCGAGGAACTGGCCGGCGCCCGGCCATTATCGGGCAATGGCTTCAAGATCGATCTGGTGGAACGAACGACGGTCGCTGTCCTGACCGCCCTTGCAGGAGCGCACCCATGAGCAAGCTGCAAAATGTCATCGTCGGCGGCGTGCGCGCCGTCATCGGCCATGTGCCGGCAAGCTGGTTGCCCGGCGGCACGCCCGATCCCCTGATCGACAAGCGCGTGTCGCTCGGCGAGCAACAGTCACGGATCGACGGACCCGACAAGGTCCGGGGCAAGGCGCGGTTCGCCGCCGAAGTGCCGATGGAGAAGCTCCTCTACGCCGCCTTCGTCCATTCCACGATCGCGCGGGGCCGCATCGCCGATATCGATGTATCGGCAGCCGAGGCGGCGCCGGGCGTCGCGCTGGTCATGACCTATCGCAACGCGCCCAAAATGAGCGTTCCGCCGCCGATCGGCATGACCAACCTCAAGGCCGCCGGCAATCACACATTGCCGATCATGCAGGATGCCGAAATACGCTGGAACGGGCAGGTCGTGGCGGTGGTGCTGGCCGACACGCGCGAGCAGGCCGACCATGCGGCCACCCTGATCCGGGTGCGCTATGACGCTGCGCCGGCGCGCACGCGGTTCGGGGAAGGCAAGGCCAGCGCCTATACGCCCGAATCGATCCTCGTCGAACGCAATCGTCTGGAAAAGGGCGACGCGAGCAAGAAGCTCGCGCAGGCCGCGTTCAAGATCGACGCCGTCTACACGACGCCCTGGGAGAATCACAATCCGATCGAGCCCCACGCCGCGACGATCGTCTGGCGCGACGGCAGGCTGATCGTTCACGACGCGACCCAGATGATCCACGGCACCGCCGGCTCGCTCGCGAAAATATTCGGACTGAAGCCGGACGATGTCGAGCTAAGCTCGCCCTATGTGGGCGGAGGCTTCGGTGCGAAGGGCCTGTGGGACCACCAGATTCTCGGCGCGGCCGCTGCAAAGCTCGCCAATCGCCCGGTGCGCGTAGCGCTGTCCCGCGCCAGCATGCACCGGCTGATCGGCGGACGCACCCAGACTGAGCAGCGGGTAGCGCTGGCCGCAGATGCCGACGGCAAGCTCAAGGCGCTGCTGCATCATGGCTATGGCGTCAAGCCGCTGCACAGCATCAGCGACGAAGGCTTCACCCTCACCGGCCGCTCGCTCTACGCATCCGAGAGCTTCGACATCGTCCAGCATTATGTCGATCTCGACCTGCTGGCGAACAGCTTCATGCGCGCGCCCGGGGAGGCGCCAGGCACTTTCGCCATCGAATGTGCGATGGACGAACTGGCGCATGCGCTTGGCATGGACCCCATCGAACTGCGCCGGCGCAACGTCGCGACCTGCGATCCGGTCAGCGGCGCGCCGCATTCGCAGAGCGCGATAATGAAGGCCTATGACCTCGGCGCGGCGCGCATCGGCTGGGACCGGCGCATCGCGCAGCCGGGGATGCGGCGCGAAGGCGAGTGGCTGATCGGCATGGGCTGCGCCACCGGCACCTTTCCGTTCATGCGTATGCCCGGCACGTCCGTGCGCATCACCATCGACGCCGATGGCATCGCGCATGTCGCCAGCGCCGCGCACGAGATGGGCATGGGCACGGCAACGGTGCAGCGGCAGCACGCCGCCGATCGCCTGGGCCTGCCGCTCGATCGCGTCACCGTGACGATCGGGGATTCAAGCCTGCCCTTCGCGAGCTTTGCCGGCGGGTCGTCGCAGACCGCGTCCCTGGCCGCGGCGATCAGCGCGGCGACCGGCAAGCTGGTGACAGACTTGCTGCGGCTGGCGGGCAACGACACGCCGCTCGCAGGCCTCAAGCCCAGCGAGGTCGAGTTCGCAGACGGCGGCCTTCGCAGCGTCGAAGATCCCGCCCGCCAGGAAAGCCTCGTCTCCATCCTGCGCCGTTCCGGCCGGGGCGAGGTGAGCGTGATCGGCGAAAGCGGCGCGCCGCTCGAGATCATGAAATATGCGATGCACAGCACGTCGGCCAACTTCTGCGAACTGCGCGTCAGCGCGGTCACGGGCGAAATCCGCGTCGATCGCCTCGTCGGCGCCTTCGACTGCGGCCGCATCCTCAATGCCAAGACCGCGACCAGCCAGTTCAAGGGCGGCATGATTATGGGCCTCGGCATGGCGCTGACCGAGGAAACGCTGCTTGACGAGCGGACCGGCCGCATCATGAGCACGTCACTCGCCGACTATCATGTGCCGGTGCATCTCGACGTGCCGGACATAGATGTGCTGTGGACCGACATCCCCGACCCCCGCACGCCGCTCGGCGCGCGCGGGATCGGCGAGATCGGAACAACGGGGGTAGCGGCCGCCATCGCCAACGCCGTCTTCAACGCAACCGGCAAGCGCGTGCGCGACCTGCCCCTAACGCTCGATCGCCTGATCTGATCTGTTGAAAGCGGTGTCGTCAGCTACCGCATTCCTGCCGATGCAAGGCCATGGCGATGAGAGGCGTCGCCGGCTGAGCATTAGGCGAGAGCGCCACCTTGTGTGGCCGGATCAATTTGAAACCCGATATGCTGTCGAGGTGCCGGGTTATTCGGGCCTCGGCGGCCGGGCGGCGTAAGTTGACCGTCGCCGTCTGGTCGCAGCATTTTGACCAGCCCGGCGGCGCTCTGCGATACGTCAGACTGGAAGATGAAATCGCGAAACTCATATCGCTGAACTAGCGCCGAGGCATTCCGTCAACCGTCCGGCTGGTAACGGTCGTCGATGACCTTGCCGTGCAGCGCCGATGCGGGCGGGATCGGGTTGACGGGTGTGAGCGGCTCGCGCTCGGGGCTGGGCGCCCCCGTCGCATAGGCGGGGCGCATCCCGCCCATGGGGACGGTCATGACGGCGCTTGCCGGCGTGCCTGGGACAGCCGCGCCCGCCTCGGCGTCGCCGCCGCTTTCATCCCCCATGGCAAGGATGAAGAGGCCGAGCCCGAGCACGATCAGGATGAGCTTTTCCATGGCGTTGCGCCCCTTTCAGCAGGTCGATGGGACCATATTCTCATTATTGTAGATGCCGTTGTTCCCGCCGCCGAAATCGCGCTGGTCGCGCACCGTCATGGCCGCGACCGCGGTGATCTGGCCGTTCGGGATGAAAAGGCGGGCGATCAACGGCTGGTAATTGTAGGCGACCTCGACAAACATCAGCGCGCCGTCGTCCGGCGCGGTTGCCAGTTGCCCGCCCACGGTTATGCCGGTGAGGTTGGTGTCGCCCGCCCGGCCATAAGAGGATGGCCAGACCTTTGCGCCGCGGCATCGCTGCCACCGGATGCGGAAGCGGTTGGTGGGGTTGGGATTGGCGACCGGTTCCAGGCTGCTCAATATCACCCGGCCATGGGTATAGAGGTCCAGCCGCCCGCCTTGCAGCCCCGCGCCGGTCAGTAGGTCGTTGATCTGCGCTTCAGTGATCTGCTTGTTCGCCAGCACTGTGCCGGTGCCGATCCGCGCCGCATTGTCGGCGACATGCAGCGCCAGTTGGCTGACCCGCATCTTGGTCGTCACATAATTGGTGAGTTCCGCCCCAGTGAAGGCGACCATCGTCATGAGGGGCAGCGCCAGCCCGAATTCGACCACGGCAACCGCGCGCCGGTCCCGGCGCAGCGCCGCGATGGTCCGCCCCAACCGCCGCCTCATACGCAATGCCCCACCAGCGGCGCGCCATAGCTGCCCTGCTCGCCGAACGGCTGGTTCTCCAGCACGGTGCGGGCCTCCACCGTGACATTGGCCGGAAGCCCGATCAGCTTTGCGACCGGCAGCAGGCGCGGATAGGTGATCCGCACCGTATAGACGACATCGTCCTTCGCTCCGCCCTGGCCGTTGTCGCCGCCATCCTTGTCCCACACCGTGTTGCGGTTATTGTCCTGGAACGGCTCGTCATTGTCGCACAGGCCGTTGCCGTTGATATCCTGATAGGCTTCGGCCGTTTGCTGCGCCGCCTTGGTGAAGTCGCGGAAATAGCGGCGCGAGAAACTGACTGTCGCGTTCGACGCCAGGTTCATCACCCGCTGCCGCACCATATCGTCCAGCAGCCCCTGCTGCGCCTCCGCCTTGCCGCTTTCCAGCGTCGCGTCGCGCGCGCTCTTCTGCACCGCGCCCTGAAGCACCGACTGCATATAGAGGCTGTGGCCCAGATCCAGGAAGCCCAGCAGGGTGGTCACGAACAGCGTGGAAATCAGGCCGAACTCCACCAGCGTCGCCCCCGTCTGATCCGTGGCAAGACGGCGCATCCTCATCGCGTCAGCCTCAGCTGCGAAATTTCGTCGGCGATCTGCTGGAAGTTGGAGATCAATGTGGCGCTGTTGCTGGCGACATAGAAGCGGTTGGGGGAGGCGCAGGACTGGAGCAGCGCCTGCGCCGCGGAACTGACGCCCGTGCCGAACGACACGACCCAAAGGGTGATGTTCTTCGCCTTGATCGCCGAACAGATCGCCTTGGTGCGTTCGTTGACGACCGCCGTCAGCAATTCGTTGCTCGGCGCGGCATTGTTACGCGTCTGCCGCCTGTCCCACCAGCCGACGCCATGCGCGGTATAGCCCTGATTGTTGGTGACGGTGTCACCGTCGGTCATGAACACCATATGTCGCTCGATCTCGCCGCCCGCTTGGGTGAAGGCGTTTTCGGACGCGAACAGGCCCGTTGGCGAGAGTAACCGCGCGCCCCACAGCAGGCCGATGTCGTGATAGGTGTTGCCGTTGGGGTAGAGGCTGTTGACATAGCCCTCGAACGCATTGGCGCTCGTGTAGATTTTGAGCTTGGATGCTGCCGCTGGGCAAGCATAGGTATAGTTGCGGCTGAGGTCGCTGGTCGTCTTGACCTTCGCCGTCGTCCAATTGCCCGCGCTGTCATAGCGGCCCCATACCAGGTCGGGCAGCAACGGCCGCCACCGGGTCGCCTCGACCGTGGTCGGGACCATGTCGATATTCATGTCATGGGCGCTAGCCGGGATAGGGCTGAACTCGCCGGTCGGGTCGTCGTCATTGTTACGGTATGTCTGCCGCTCCTCGATGCAGCCGTCCCAGCCGATCGATGCATTCTGCCCATAAGGGCCGACCGGCGCTGTGATCGCCGCGTTCCAACTGCTGCCCCCGGCCTTGAGCGCCGATACGTTGAAGCTCAGCCGCTCATAGGACCATTCCTTGAACCCCGACGCATCGCTGCGCTGATAATTACGCTTGAGATAGCCGCTCAGGTAACGCCGCTGAATCTGGCATTTTCCGCCGGTCATCACTCCCTGGAAATTATAATAGCGGCCGTCCTGATTGGTGGACCAGGTTACGGTTCGCGTGTCGCCGCTGACCGTGCTCGCCTCATTATAGGGCGCGCTTTCAACGCCGGTCATATCGATCGTATCGGCCGGAACGGTGCAGCTCGTCCCGCCTGGCGCGCCGACATTGTCCCAGGCGCTCCAGTTCATGTTATAGGGCACCTGCTCGGTCGACACGACCTGCGCTTCGCCTTCCTTATAGCCATCCACATCGGTCCCGCCCGCATTCTTGGCCTTGCGCGACTGGTACTGCGCGGCGTCCACCATCCAGTCATTGTGCAACAGGCGTCCTACATTGACGTTGGACGAATAGGGCACGAAGCCGAAGCGCAGCTGGACGTTGTTGTTGCTGCTGGCGGTCGGGCTGCTGCCGCATTCGGCGGTCGTGTCGATCTTCGCCAGCGCCTCGTAGAAGCATTTGACCGCCTTCTTGAGGCCGTTGATCTTGGTATCGCTGTCGCCCGTATTGATCGACCCCATCGATCCGGTGGTGTCGAGCACGAACATCACATCGGTATTGGGAATCCGCATTTCCGCGTCGCAGGTGACGCTGATCCGCTTGGTCGACTGGCCGAACAGCACCATGACGGTCATCGGGATAGTGACCGCCGCTGTCCCGGTCACCTTGCCCCGGCTTTCGGTAAAGCTCTTGGAAAGCGCGCTCGATCCATAAGCGCCGTCGAGATAGTTGATGTTGAAAATGCCCTCGGCGGTCCGCCGCGCCTTGTCGGCATTGGCGTTCCACGCGCCGCCCGCCATCTGCTTGCGCCCCGCCAGCGCGCCGGCGTCGCAGGTATGCTGCAACCGCGTCTTGACGAGGTAGATGCGCGCCATGTCCACGCCGCCGCCGATGAACCCCAGCAGCGGGATGAACCCGGCCGCGACCAGCACAAGCACATTGCCCGCCTGGTTATCGCGCAGCCTCTTCAATAATCCCATGCAACGCCCCTCCTGAAGAAGCGTCCATAGGGGAGGGAGGTTGAGAAGCGCTTAACCCTATGATTTTCAAAGAATAACCTAAGTTAAGATCGATGCGCCTGCCTGTCTGCCGGACGCGCTTATTCCACCGGCAACGGCCGATCGAGCCCAAGCGCATGTTCGTCGGCCGTCGCCGCCGCCAGTTCCGCGCGGGCGGCGGCGATACGCGCCTGCGCTTCGATCAGCTTCACTTGCGCGTTGGTCGCGCTTTCTTCGCGCTGGTTCACCAGGAAGAAATCGCTCGACCCCAGGCTGAAGCGCCGCCGCTCGGCGCTTGCCAGCCGCTCCGCCAGCACCCGCTCGCGCTCGGTGGTATCGACAAGCTGGCGGGCCGTATCCACTTCGATCCCGATTGCCGCCACTTCGGCGCGGATTTTCTCGGCCATAAAGCGTTGCTTCACCGACAGCTCATCGATCTTGGCCTGCGTCTCGGCCAGTTTGCCCCGCGCCTTGCGATTCTGGAGCGGAATCTTGAAGGTGACGCCGACGATCATTTCGAGCGGCGTCCGGCTGGACCCGCCCAGCCCCTCCGGCCCCACATCCTTGGCGACTTCGCCACTAAGGTCGAGCCGCGGCCGCATGTCGTTGCGCGCAAGCGCCAGCTTGACCGTCGCTTGGTCGATCTCCTCCAGCAGGATCGCGAAGTCAGGGCGCCCCTCGAGATTGAACGCAGGGTCCGTCCTGATCCCCTCAAGCGCGCGTGCATCCTCGGGCAGCCGTGCATCGTCGACCACGACGGGCAGGCCCTGCGCGTCACGGAAATAAAGCGAAAGCTTCACGGCCGCCGCGCGCAGCGCCTGCTCCGCTTCGACCACGAACGCCTGCCGCTTGACCAGATTGGCCTCATTCTCGACCAGCAATATGTCCGCCTTCGCGCCCAGCGCCACCTGCCGCTGGATGCCCTGGGTGCGGTCCTGCGCCAGCGCGAGCAGCGCTGCATAGGCTTTCAGCTTCAGCCCCGCCGCCACCCACTTCTGATAGGCTTCGATCGCGCGCGCCTGAACGCCGATGCTGGTGGCACGGGCCTCGAACCGGGCGATGTCGATATCGTTGGCGGCGAGGCGAAACTCGGACCTGCGCGCGTCGATCAGCCGGTCGCGAAGCAGGGAATAGAGCGCCCCGACCTTCAGTTCGCCCAGACGATTCGTGTAGCTCTTGTCTTCATAGACCGGAAAGTCGCCGCGCGACGCCCGATAGCCGCCATAGAGATAGCCGCCATTGTCGGTGAGCGGCTGCTCTGCCTTCCCGGCGATTTCCGTCCCGTCATAATAGCCCGCAATCCGGCTGCGCCCTTCGACCGCGAACACGGTGTCGAACGCGCCCTCAGCCGTCAACGCGCGAGCCTCTGCCTGGCGGTTGCGGGCCAGCGCCGCGATGATGTCGGGCGCGGAGCGGGCGGAGGATCGCAGCACCTCCTGCAAGGTCAACGGACCACCCGCGCGCGCCGGATCGGGCGAGGCGGCCGCGCTCTCCTGCCCATGCGCCGCCGATCCCGCAGCGGCGATCAGCAACGCAGCTATGCCGATCAAAGAGCGCATGGTCACTTCTTCTTCTTTTCGATCGAGCTTTTTTCCGCTTTTTCCTGCTGTTTCTGGGCAACCTGGTCCTGCCCGAAGTTCAGCGGGAAATCGTTGAGCTGCCGCCACAATTCATAGCCGACCGTGACATTGTCGCCCTGAATCCAGCCCAATACCTTGCCCCCCTGCCGCACGAAGCGGCGCTCCGGCCAGGCAGGCTTGCCGGGCATGGGTTCGACCAGCACACGGAACAGCCCGTCGGCGCGCGGCGTCGGATCGACCGACCGCACCTGCCCGTCATAGATGCCAATGGCGAAAGCCGGCCAGCCGCTGAACTGGAACGCCGGGAAGCCCTCGAATTCCAGCCGCACCGGCCGCCCCTGATCGACGAGCGGAACGTCGCGCCCGTCAATATAGAGTTCGACCGCCCGCTCGATCTGTTCGGGCGCAACCATAGCCAGCACAGTGCCGGCGGAGATCAGCGCGCCGCCGGCGGCGGCGTTCAAATCCTGCACCCGCCCGTCGCGCGGCGCGGTCACGATCTGGGCGGACTGCCGCCGCTGCCGCACCTCGATCTGCTTGAGCTTGGCCCGCGCTTCGGCCAGCTTGGCATTGGCGTCGGCGACCTTGATCTGGGTCTGCTCATAGTCGCGCCGGGCCGCCAGCCCTTCGGAAAAGAGCTGGCCGGTGCGGCCCACGTCGATCGAGGCGACCGCGCGCGCCTGCTCGATCGCGGCGATCTGCGCCTCGACCTCAGCCTTCTCGGCGGCGAGGCGGGCGAGGAAATCGGGATCGACATCGACCACCTGGACGATCGGATCGCCCGCCTCGACCAACTGGCCGTCGCGCACGAAGAAGCGCTGCACCCGGCCGTCGACCAGCGAGGAGACTTGCTGGGGCCGGTCGTCGGGGTCGAGCGAGATGACTTGCCCGCCGCCCTGCGCGGTCTGCCGCCAGGGCACGAACAGGATGGCGACCGCGAGGCAGAGGCCGAGCAGGATCAGCCACGCCACGACGATCGCCACCCTCGGCGGCCTCAGGCGCGCGAGCGAGCGGAAATGGGTGAGCTGCGCCGGTTCGATCGTCATGCCCGCCCCTCCTGCGTCGCAAGGAAGCCCGCCAGCTCGGCCCGGTCGGCGAAGCGGTGCTGCGCCCGCGTGCCGAGCCAGAAGCAGCTGTCGAGCGCAAGCGCTTCGGGGCGGCCTGTGAACAGCAGCACCGTCGTGCCCTCTTCGCGCAAAACGCCCAGCGTCGCGCGCAGCGGCTGCGCGGGCATCATGTCGTAGAGCTGCGAGAGCAGGAGAACCTTGGGCCGGCTGAGCAGCGCGTTGGCGAGCTTGAGCTGCATCACTTCGACGATCGAGAGCGGCGAACCGGAGCTTGCCAGTTGGGTGTCGAGACCGTCGGGCAGGCTGGCGATCCGCGCCGCCAGCCCCACCAGATCCAGCGTCCGCATGACCGTCGCGCCATCGGCATCGCGGCCGGCGGCCAGCTTCAGATAGTCGCGGATCGTCACATCAACGATGGTCGGCCGGTTCATGACCATCACCGCCGACCGCAGCAGATACATGTCGAAACTGCCCAGTTCGCTGCCGCCGATCGACAGCAATCCCCGCTCAGGCGTCGCGTGGCGCTTGAGCAGCAGCGCGATCTGGTTCTCCACTCCTGGCTCCGCGACGATGACGGCCTGCTCGCCGCTGGCGATCGCGAAATCGAAGCGGGATTCGCCAAGCTCGACGCTGCGGAACCGGACCGATCCGTCGGGCGGCGCTTGCCCGCTCAGGCCGCGGGGCTCCTGCGGAATCGCGAATATCTGCGACAGCTCCTCGGAACTGGCGACCAGATCGTAGAATGTGTCGAGATACCAGCCGAGCTGATAGATGCCGTAGAACACGCCCGACAGGATGAGTTCGGCCGCGACCAGCTGCCCGATCGAAAGCTGGCCGGCGAGGATGAGGTTTCCGCCCAGCGCTAACAGCGCCGCCGCCGCGATTGCGTAGACCAGGAAATAGCCCAGCGCCTGCGCGAAGCTGTAGCGGAAATAGGCGCGGTGCGCCCGGATATAGTTCGCCGTCACCGCTTCGGACCGGTCCATGGCGAAGTCCAGATGGCGGGCGGACTTGTAGAAGCCGTTGGATGCGCCGACGCTCTCCAGCCAGTGCGCCGCCTCATGCTTGGCATGGGACACGCCGACTGCGCCGGTGATCGCGCCCTGCCGCCAGACCAGCCAGATCAGCAGGCAGGTCGCCACCAGCACGATGTTGAACGCGAGGAAAAAGGGATGGTAGAAACTTGTCACCACCAGCCCGACCGCCGCCTGAAGGATGATCGTGAAAGCGCCGATCACCAGGCTCGGAACGGCCTTCTGCACCACCACCATGTCGAAATAGCGGTTGAACAGGCTGCCCCGGCTTTCGTCGGAGAAGAAGGGGTTTTGGGCATGGACGGCGCGCACGGTGACCTCCGCCACCACGCGCGCGAAGATGCGGCGCTCGAACATCGCCAGCAGATAGATGCGCAGCGCGCTGAGGCAGGCGACCAGCAGCAGAAGGACCAACAGGACGCCGGACAATATCCATAATGGCGCGACAAGCGCAGTCCGCGCCACCGAGTTGATGAGCAGCTGCACGGAAATCGGCGTCGCCAGGGACAGCAGGGTGATCGCCAACGTGTAGACGATGCCGACATTCACATAGCCCCTGTCCGGCCCCACAATCTCGGAAAGCCAAGCGGCAGCATGCCGCAGACCCAAACGCTCCCCAGCCAATTTCGACCTCATGTCTGTGATTATGCGGTCAGCTATAGGAAGGGTCGTCAGCGAGACAAGTTCCGGCATCCGCGCGGCAACATTACCTCACAAAATGGTTACATTGATGTGGCTCTGATCTGTTCGGCCTGTAACTTTGTCGAACCGTTGTGCGTCCTCACGCTCTTTGACTCCAGTCAAACGGGGCGCGAAGTCCGAGACCCACGAGGTCCGTCTAATGGGAAATGCGACGGCAGCCGCCGCAATGCGCGCCGTCGCTTGGTTGTGCCCGTGCCTGTCGGCCGCAGACCGGAAGCCGGCCCGCATCTTAATTTCTGCTTAATTTTATAGTCTTAACTTTTTACCCATGCAGATGCGACGATCCCACCCGATCCGGTCGGCAGGCAGCGGGTCCAAGCCGGGTGGGGGCTGGGCTTTAGCTTCTACTTCTCCCGTTTCGAGCATCGCCGGCCCCCTGATCCGCTTCCACGGTCGGTCATCGGCGAGAAAATCTGGCAATTGCTCGCTTTGGCGAGCCTCGCTTTGGGTGCGCGTTACATCGCCTGGCGGTGGTCGGAGTCGCTGAACTGGGACGCGCTGTGGTTCTCCATTCCCCTCGTTCTGGCGGAAAGCTGCGCCTATTTCGGGCTGATCCTGTTCACGCTCAACCTGTGGAAAACCCAGGATTACCCCCTGAGGCCGCCGCCCGAGACGATCGGCCAGTGCGTCCAGGCCCATGCGGGCGACGACCGCCCCGTCAGCGTCGATGTGTTCATCGCCACCTATAATGAGGAAGAGGAACTGGTCCGGCTCAGCATCCGCGACGCTAAGTCGATGACCTATCCGCACCCGATCGCCTGCTCCATCTATGTGCTGGACGATGGCCGGCGGCCGACGATGCGCGCCGTCGCGGACGAGGAGGGCGTGGGCTATATCAGCCGCGACAATAATGTCGGCTTCAAGGCCGGTAATCTGCGCAACGCCATGGAGCAGACGGGCGGCGACTTCATCCTGATCTGCGACGCCGACACCCGGCCTTTCCCGACCCTGCTAGAACGCACACTCGGCTATTTCCGCGACCCCGATGTCGCTTTCGTGCAGACCCCCCAATGGTTCTACGACCTGCCGGAGGGCGAGCGGCTGCGCGACTGGATGGGCGCGCGCCTCGGGCGGCCGGGGCGATGGATTGGCGGCGCGGTCGAGGCGGTTTTCGGCGAAATCAGGATTGGCGAAGACCCGTTCGCCAATGATCCGGCCATGTTCTACGACATCATCCAGCGCCGTCGGAACGCCTTCAATGCCGCATTCTGCTGTGGCGCGGCCTCGCTACACCGGCGCGAAGCGGTGATGTTTGTGGCGCTACGCGCCTATGGCGACGCCATCGCCAAGGCGGGCGGCGAGACGCGGTCGCGGCTCGCGCGGATCGGCCGCCGCAGCGCCGACCCGCAGGCGCAGGCGCAGGCGCTGGCCCGCTGGCAGGCGGCGCAGGCGGAGGAACTGACCCCGTATAAATTCCATGTGTCGGAGGATATCTACACCTCCATCGTCCTGCATCAGGACCGGCACCGGCGCTGGAAGTCCGTGCTGCACCCATATGTCGAATCGAAGATGCTCTCGCCCCAGGATCTGCTGACCTGGACCATCCAGCGGTTCAAATATGCAGGCGGCAGCCTCGACATCTTCTTCCACGACAATCCGGTTACCGCTCCCGGCATGTCGATCGGCCAGCGGCTCATGTATCTGACGACCTTCTGGTCCTATCTGGGGGCGGTATGGAACCTTGCCTTCCTGCTCGCGCCGCTCGTCTATCTGTTCTTTGGCGTCGCGCCAGTCAGCGCCTATACCGGCGATTTCTTCGGCCATGCGCTGCCCTTCCTCATCATGAACGAACTGGCGTTCATGGCCGGCACCTGGGGCATGTCGGGCTATAAGGGGAAGGTCAGCTATCTCGCCTCCTTCCCCATATCGCTGCGCGCGCTCTGGGCGGTCCTCCGCAAGCAGAAGATCAAGTTTCCGGTCACGCCCAAGGAGCGGCAGGACGGCAATTTCCTGCACCTCGTCTGGCCGCAGGTGGCGGTGATGGTCGCGACTCTAGCGGGGCTGGCCTGGGCGGCGACCGCCTTCGCGCTGGGAATCGGCCCCTATACGCTGGGCGGCCTCATCGCCAACGGACTCTGGGGGCTTAACAATATTCTCGCCATGGCGATCATGGTCCGGGCCGCCTTCTGGAAGCCGGAGCAGGCGGCATGAGCTTTCGCGAGGGATTGCGCAAAGGCCGCAGCCACCTGATCTTCGCGACGATATTGGCGGTCGCGGGCACGCTTGTCGTCAGGATCGAGGACGATCATCTGGAGCAGGAGACCGGCAGGCGACCGGCCGCCCACGCCGGGGTGCCGGAGATTGATCCTGCGCGTCCGAACCCGCCACCGTCGAACCGGCCGACAGCGGCCCCGCCCGCCGCGACCTATGTGCAGATCGGCGCCTATGCCAGCCAGGCGCTGGCGGAGCGGAAGGCGCAGGCCGCGCGGGAGACGTTGGATGCGGCGAATCGGCCGGGGGTGCGGGTCGACCCTTTCCGAAAATTATATCGGGCGCAATTGGGGCCGATGCCGGAACAAGATGCCCGTGCCTTGTGCGATGCGATGACGGCGCGAGGCGAAGCGTGTCGGCTGGTCAGTCCCTAGCCGGCAGTCGCTTGGTCAGCCGCAGATGATTGCGGTCGCCCTCGCGGTTATAGGCGATATCGTCAATACAGGACTGGATGATGCCGATCCCGCGCCCGCTTTCCGCATCGAGCGAAAAGGGGCGGCAGGCGGACAGCTGGCCTTCCGGCATCCGCGCGCCGTCATCCCACAGGTCGAGCATGATCGCCGCTTCGTCATGCGCCACCGTCATCTCGATGACGCCATCGTCCCGGCCGGCATAGCCATGGATCACGATATTGTTGGCCGCTTCGACTAGGGCGAGTTCCAGGTCGATCAGCGCGGCGTCGGGCACCGCCCCGCCGGCGCAGCAGCGGCGCAGATGATCGGCAAGGCTCGGCACGCAATCGAGCCGCGCGAGGCACGTAAAGGGGGCGGGCTCAGCCACGAAGCGCCGCCCGGCCTTCGTCCAGCCCGTCGGTAAGCCGGAACACGCTGTCCAGCCGGGTCAGTTCGAACAGCCGCCGCACCGAAGGCTGCGCGCCCGCGACCGCCACCGCGCCATCCTTGCCCAGCATCTTGAGCAGCGACACGAGCGCGCCGAGGCCCGTGCTGTCCATGAAGGCGACCCGGCGCAGATCGAGCAGCACCTTGCGCGCCGACCGGTCGAGCTGGCCCTGCACCTGCGTCTTGAAAGCCGGCGCGGCCGCTGCGTCGAGCCGTTCGGCATCGACCGCGATCACCGTCACATCGCCGTCCAGACTGATCGTCGTCACGCTCTTTCTCCTTCCTTCAGTTCCAGCGCCAGCAGCGACACATCATCCTCGAACCCCACCAGCCCCCGCCGCGCGCGCAGCGCCTCCTCGACATGCCGCACCATGGCGTCGATGGGCGCGGCAGCGGCGCGCGCGAGCAGATCGCACAGGCCGGGGAGGTCGAGCTGGACGCCATTGCCGTCGCTGCACTCGGTCACCCCGTCCGAATAGAGGATGAGCCGGTCGCCGGGCGCAAGCCAGAAGGGCGCAGGCTCGAATATCGCATCCTCGAACCAGCCGAGCGGGAAAGCGCCCGGCATGTCCAGAGGCCTCACTTGCGCGTCCGACATCAGCAGCGGTGCGGGATGGCCGGCGCGGATGATGCATCCCTCCCGCCGGTCGGGCCACAGCAGGCCGCAGACCAGCGTCGCATAGCTTTCGGAGCGCTCGCCGGTCAGCTCGCGATTGAGGTCGGCGATGGCGGCCGACAGGGCAGGGGGCGTCTCCGGCGCAAGCTGGGCGAGGCGATGATGGATGTGGAAGGAGGAAAGCGCCGCCGGCACGCCGTGCCCCTGAACGTCGGCGAGGAAAAAGAGCCGCGCGCCGTTGCGCATCGGGATGAGGCCGATCGTGTCGCCGCTGACATGCTGCGCCGGGCGATAGGCGCAGGCCAGGCGCACCGGATCGGCGGGGTCGGGCTCGGGCAGCAGCCGCCGGTGCAGCCCGGCGGCGGCGTCGAGGTCCGCCTCCAGCCGGCGATAGGCTTCCCTGGTGCGCGCATGGGCGACCGCCAGATGATGATTGCGCCGATGCAACCGGCGGTGGAGCAGCACATTGCGCCGGGCCGAAGCCATCGCCAGTTCCAGCTGAAGCCGGTCGAGCGGCTTGAACAGGAAATCGTCGACCCCCGCCTCCAGCGCGGCGCGCACCGTGCTCGAATCGCCGCGCGCGGTGGTCATGACGACATGGAGGAAGGCGTCGCGGCCATGGCGGGCGCGGACCTGCTCGACCAGTGCGATCCCGTCCGTGCCGGGCATCTGCCAGTCGGTGACGAACATGTCGAACGCGCCCTCCGCAAGCAGGGTCAGCGCCCGGTCGGGATCGGTCACGGCGGTGACCGAGGCATTCAGCGTCTCCAGCTCCCAGGTCAGATAATCGAGGAAGAGGTCATCGTCATCGACCGCGAGGATCGACAGCGACCGCCCGCCGCGCTCCAGTTCCGCAAAGGCCGACCCGTCCACCTGCTCCATTCGCCACATCCCATGCTCGGCCCACCTGCCGCAAGCCTCAAACTCCCCCTAACCGATTGATCCTGCTTGAATAGAAGGGATCGGAGTTAAGAAAAAATTAAACTGTGGCGGGGAGAGTCGGGGTCTGGTCATCGACGGAGCCTGATGCGTGACGATCCGATTCATCCTGGGCGCGCTTGCCCTGCTCGCGCCGTCCGGCGTTGCCTTCGCGCAGGATCGGGGCGTTATCTATGCCGGCGGCAGCGTCGGGGACGGCGCGGGCGGCTATGCCGGCGGGCTGGTCGCGCTTCCCGGCGGATCGCTGGGGCATGGCCTCGCGGTCCGAGCCGGGGTCAATGGCGGCACTTATCGTTACCGCACCAGCGAGCGCATCGAAGCGACCTATGTCGGCGCGGAAGTAGCGCTGGTCTATCAGTTTTCGGGCGACTGGGGCTGGGTCAACCTGTCGGCCGGCCCGCGCATCACCGACACCAATCTCGATCCCGACGATCCGGGCAACAAGCTGCGCGGCACCCGCATCGACGCCGGCCTCCAGACCGACGGCGCGCTGGGCAACCAGTGGCGGCTGGGCTGGTTCGGCTCATGGGGCGTTCGCAACGAGTCCTATATCGGCCAGCTGCGCCTGACCCGGCTGGTCGACGAACGCAGCCAGACCCGCATCGGCCTCGAAACCCTGTTGCAGGGCGATCCCACCTATACCCGCGTCAGCCTGGGCGGGCATCTCTCCACCGCGCTGGGCGGCGACTGGCAGGGGCAGCTGTCGGCGGGCGCGAGCGAACAGGCCGGACGAAAGGCGAAACCCTATGTCGCGCTGGGCGTCAGCCGGGTCTTCTAGGCCGCTTCGATGCCGGCCATGCGCCTCGTGCCGGCCGGCCTGATGGCCGCGCTCCTCCCGCTTTCAGGCTGCATCCCCGCCGCGCAGCCGGGCCAGTCCAGCGCACCTCCGCCCGCATCCCTGGCCGTGCCGGAAGGTTACCGGTTGACTTGGTCGGAAGAATTCGACGGCGGCGACAGCCCCGATCCCGCCAAATGGACATACGACACGCATCGCAACCGGCAGGGCTGGTATAATGGCGAAGCGCAATATTATGCGCGCGACCGCCGCCGCAACATCCGTGTCGAAAACGGCGTGTTGCTGATCGAGGCGCATCGCGAAACGCTAGATCGCGCGCGCCATCCCGACTGGGGCGGACAGCATTACACGTCCGGGCGGCTGGTGACGCGCGGCCGTCGAAGCTGGACGCGGGGCTATTTCGAGGTCCGCGCCAAAATGCCCTGCGCGCGCGGCACCTGGCCCGCAATCTGGCTGCTGCCGGTGCGGGAAAGCCGGCGCTGGCAGGGCGGCGAGATCGACATGGCCGAGCATGTCGGCGCGCAACCTGGCATCATCCACCATTCGGTGCAGACGCCCGCGCGCAATTTCCGCAACGGCGATCATCCGACCGCGACCACGCAGGTGGCAGACGCCTGCGCCGCCTTCCACCGCTATCAATTGCACTGGACCGACCAGTGGGTCCGCATCGGCGTCGATGATCGCGTCGCGCTCACGGTTCACCCGGCCGATCTCGGCGTCGCGCTCGACAGCCCCATGTACCTGATCCTCAACCTCGCCATCGGCGGAGACTGGGGCGGGGCCAAAGGGATCGACGACGATGCCCTGCCCGCGCGGCTGGAGGTCGACTATGTGCGGGTCTTCGAGGAAGGCGCGGCATGAACATGGCGCTGGGCTGGCGGCGTTGGGCCATTGTCGCAGCCGCGTTGGGCGTCATCCTGCTGATCGCTGGGGTCGGCGTCATGCTGGCGGCGCAGGCGGATGAAAGCCGCAGCCTTCAGCAGGAGGTCGAGCGGTCCCATCATCGGCGCTGGTTGCTCCAGACCATATTGTCCGAACATCAGGATATGGAAACGGGCCAGCGCGGCTATCTCCTGTCCGGCCAGCGCGCCTTTCTTGAACCCTATGATGAAGCGCGCCGTCATATAGACGCCAGCCTGACGGCGCTTGAGCGCCTGCCGGTCACTGGGGGGACCAAGGCCGACCTCACGCGGCTGAGACGCTTGTCGGCGCAGAAATTGGCCTTTGCCGCCCGCACCATCCGCTTGCGCCAGGCAGGCGACTGGAGCGGCGCGGTCGCGATGGTGACGGGCGGCGAAGGCAAGCGCGTCATGGACCGGATCAGGGGGGAAATCGGCCGCCTGCGGACGGCGGAGGAACGGCGGCTCGCCTCCGTCCTCGCCCGGTCCAACCAGGCGCAGGACGCGATGCGGCGCAATAGCCTGCTGCTGCTCGGCGCGCTGGCGGTGCTGCTGGGCGCAAGCGGATTTGTCGTGCTTCAGGCGCTGCGGTCGCGGCGGCGCGCGTTCGAGCGGCTCGACGATATCTCGCGGCGGCGGCAAGCGATCCTCGACAGCGCGATGGACGGCATCTTCATCCTCAACCCCAGCGGCAGCATCGAGGCGATGAACCGCGCCGCATCCCGCATGTTCGGCTATGCCTATCAGGATCTGCTGCGCCGCGACGTCGGCATGTTGTTTGCCGATCAACCCGCGCGCGGGCAGGTCGCCGCCCAGCTGCGCGCCATGCGCCTGGTGGAGGGGGAGCCGGGCCAGATGCAGGAAATCCTGAGCCGGCGCAGCGACGGCAGTATCTTTTCCTGCGACGTGGCGGTGTCGGCCGTCTCGTTGGCGGACGGCATCCATTATGTTGCGGTCGCGCGCGACATTTCGGAGCGCAAGCGGGTGGAGCGCCTGAAGGCCGAGTTTGTCGCAAGCGTCAGTCACGAGCTGCGCACCCCGCTCACCTCGATCGCCGGATCGCTCGGACTGCTGGTCGGCGGCGCGGGCGGCGCCTTGCCGGAGCGGGCGCAGCGGCTGATCGTCATCGCCCGCGACAATGCCGACCGGCTGGTGCGGCTCATCAACGACATATTGGATATCGAGAAGATCGATTCCGGGCAGATGCGCTTCGTCAATCGCTATGTCGATCTGTCCGCCATGCTGGCGCAAGCGCGGGATCAGCACCAGGGCTATGCCGACAAGTTCGGCGTGGCGCTGCATCTGGAGCCGGTGCCGGAGGGCAGTTTCGTCTGGGCCGATCCCGACCGGCTGATGCAGGTCTTCGCCAACCTCATCTCCAACGCGGTCAAATTCTCCCCCACGGGAGAGATGGTCGGCATCGCTCTGACAACCGAGGGGGGACACCACCGGGTCAGCGTGTCGGACTGCGGGCGCGGCATCGACGCGGCCTTCCGCGCGCGCATCTTCGAGCGCTTCGCCCAAGCGGACTCGTCCGATGCGCGGGAAAAGGGCGGGACGGGGCTAGGGCTCAGCATCGTCAAGGAAATCGTCACACGGCTGGGCGGCACGGTCAGCTTCGATTCCGCGCCAGGTCAGGGCACGACCTTCCAAGTCACCCTTCCGGCCGCGACGCCGGAAGAAGCCGAGGGCGCGGTCGACCGCCTGCTGATCTGTGAGCGCGACCCCGATCTCGCCGCGAAGATGGCCGATGCGCTGGCCGGCACCGGCATGGCCTGTGACCGGGTGCACAGCAGCGCGCAGGCGATGAAGGCGGTGCAGGAACGTCGCTATCGCCTGGTGCTGGTCGACTCCAACCTGCCCAGCGGCGGCGGCATCGCGCTCGTGCGCGGCCTACGCCAGATAGAGGGAATGCAGGCCGTGCCGATCCTGATGATCTCGGCGGACAAGAAACAGGGCGGGATCGAGGTCGAGGCGCTCCAGATCATCGACTGGCTGCAAAAGCCGTTGCCGCTCGACCGGCTGGTCGCCGCCGTCCGGCGTGTGGTGGATAAGGAGCGGCGGGCCGGAACGCCCCGGCTGCTGCATGTCGATGACGATCCCGATGTGCTGCGGCTGGTCGCGACCGCGCTGGAGGGGCAGGTCGATATCGTCTCGGTCGAGAGCCTGAAGGCCGCACGCGCCGCGCTGGCGGGCGCTGCCTTCGATCTCGCCATTCTCGACTTGGGCCTCGGCGACGGGTCGGGCCTGGACCTGCTGCCGGACCTGCGCCGCGACGATGCGCCGCCGGTGCCGGTCATCATCTTTTCGGCGCAGGACGCCGACCCCGATGTCGCGCGCACGGTCGAAGCCTATCTCACCAAGGCGCGCACACCGATTGAGCGGCTGGTCGCGACGGTGCAGCATCTGTGGCGTGAGGCAGCACCGGAGGCGCAATCATGATACGCATCCTCTATGTGGACGATGAGCCGGACATTCGCGAAGTGGCCGACATCGCGCTCGGCCTCGACCCGGAGCTGGATGTGCGGCTGTGCGCGTCGGGCGGCGAAGCCGTGGAGGTGGCGCGCGACTGGCAGCCGCATCTCATCCTGCTCGACTTCATGATGCCGGTGATGGACGGCCCCGCGACCTTGCGTGCCCTGCGCGCGCAGGAGGAGACCGCGGTTATTCCGATCGTCTTCATCACCGCGCGCAGCTCGCAACGCGATGCCGATCATCTGCTTGCCTTGGGCGCGGCCGGCGTGCTTGCCAAGCCGTTCGATCCCATGGCGCTGGCGGCGGAAGCGCGGCAGTTTCTATGACCGACATCGACGCCCGGCTGGCGCAGATCAGATCACGCTTCCGGCAGCGATGCCGGGAGGATCTGGCCGCGATCGAGGCGGGCGACATGCCGGCGGCTGAATTGCAGCGGGTAGCGCATCGCATGGCCGGGATGGCAGGAACATTGGGTATGAACGCGCTGGGCGAGGCGGCTCGAGCGCTCGATGCCGGGATTGGCGCCGGCGAGCCCTCTCTCGAGCGAAAGCGCGCGTTGATCGAAGCGTTGCGGGTCGAACTGGCAGAGTGACTTGCCGACTGCGGTGGCGGCTGTTCAATCTCGCGGCCCGATCGGCCCTTTCTGCAACCGCTCTCTATCCTCTGTCCGTCGGCTGTCGATCTCGGTAATGGTATAGCCCAAAACCGGCGCGACACGCTGGATCGCCGGCTCCCAGGCCCGTCGCGCCGCGACATACGGTTCGATGCCGTCGGTCTGGACCGCGATCCCTGCCGCCTTGAGCGTCTCGATAGCGTCCAGATAGCTTTGGCGAAGGCGCCATGTATCGATCGCGTCATCGACATGCTCGTCTGCGGTCGGGAAATTGGACTGCAACGTCTTGAGCAGCAGGCTGACGCCGCGCCGCAATGACGCGACAGAAGCAGAGGCTATCACAGCGCCATAGCGCCGCGGTCCAGCGCGGTGTCGATCAGCGTCGCCGCGTCGAGCAGGACGAAGCTGAACCGCGACACGGCGTAGAAGGGCTCCTTGAACCGGAAATAGAAGAGCAGCGGGTAGAAATGATGCGCCTCCTTGGTCGCGGCGAGCGAGCGGGCTAGATTGCCCAGATCGCTCGTCGCGTCACCGGCTTCGCCTTCGGGCATGAGCCGCGCCAGCATCACCGCCGCGTCCCCGGTGCCGTCGCTCATCAGATCCACCGTCAGCGCCAACGCGTTGCGCGCCTGAAGGGCGGAATAGACCTGCACCAGGTAGCTCAGCACCAGCGACAGCATCGACGCGCCGATCAGCGAGTTGATGAGGAAGAGCAGGCGCGTGCCGGTCGTGTGCGGCGAATAGTCCCCGCCGCCCACGATCGATAGGCTGTTGCCCGCCACCATTAGCGCAGTGACGAAATCGGTCGAGGCTTTACCGCTGGAAGGCCGGATCGCCGTTCCGAGTTCAGGGTGGATCGCAAGCGCGGCGCCGGCCGCCATGCCGATCGCCCAGAAGCCGATCAGCGACACGACGATCAATGGCCCGACGACCGACAGAACTTCGCCGCGACGCCGGCCGAAAGGAGCCGCAACCGCGCGGAGCAAGGCCCAGATCAGGCGGCTCCAGTGCGGCGCGATCAATCCGGTGCCAGCCCGCGCGTAGAGCACTGTAAGGAAGATATCGGCGAGGAACAGCAGCATCAGCGCTGCTCCGATCATCTGCTCGATCATCATGGTTCAGGTCATGGCTTGGGCTGGACCTCTCACCAACGGGGTGCGCTATGCGGCCGGCGCGGGCAGTGCCGCGGCCACCGTTCCTTCCGCTCGATAGTCGGAGGGAATATCAAAGTCCTCGCGCGCAAGCCCGCGCGACGCTTCCGGTCCGCGCGGCAGGCCCGATCGGGACGAATAATCCCGCCTGGCGCTGCCCCGGTCGCGATGATGCGCCGCCTGCACGCCGGCATAAGCGAGGATGTCGAGCAGGGTGATGCCGGCTACCGCCGCGAACGCCAGCGCGGCATTGCCGCGCTTGGGATTGCCGGGGTGCAGCGCCGTCGCCAGCGTGGCGAGGTCGAGCGCGTCGCCGCCGATCCGCGCCGCGAGCCCAACCTGCTTGTCGAACGACAGGGTCGGCACGGCGCTCGCCAGTTCGCGCAGGCCATAGGCCCGGATCAGCTCCTCGCTGCCTTCAAGTCCGAGCGAGCGGGCGATGCGATGGGGTGCGACCAATTCCGCGACGCCGAGGCCGATCGAGAACCAGCCGAGCGCCCGCGCCAGCCGGTCGGGCGCGGTCAGCGAACTCGGCCCTTTCTCCTCGACGCGAGGGTCGCCCTTGGAGCGGGTGATGCCGGTGAGATTGGTGAGAGGCATGGGGAGCTTCCTTCAGGGCTGGAGCATGACCTTGATGCAGCCGTCCGCCTTGTCGCGGAAGGTGGCGTACATCTCTGGGCCTTGGGACAGGTCGACCTTGTGGGTGATGACGAAGGAGGGGTCGATCTGCCCGTCCTCGATCCGGCGAAGGAGATCGCCGGTCCATCGCGGCACATGCGCCTGCGCCATGCGGAAGGTCAGCCCCTTGTTCATCGCCTGACCCATCGGCATTTTGTCGACGAGGCCGAGATAGACGCCGATGATCGAGATGACCCCGCCCGGCCGGCAGACATAGATCATTTCGCGCAGCACATGCGGCCGGTCATTCTCCTGTATCAGCATCTGCTTCGCGCGGTCGAGCAGCGTGTCGGGCTGGCCGAGGTTAACATGCGCCTCGGTGCCGACCGCGTCGATGCATTTGTGCGGTCCCTCTCCGCCCGTCAGCTCATTGAGCCGCTCGACGACGCTTTCCTGCGTGAAGTCGATCGTGATGGCGCCGGCCGCTGCCGCCATGGACAGACGCTCGGGCAAGTGGTCGATCGCGATCACCTGTTCGGCGCCCAGCAGGATCGCCGAGCGGATCGTCATCTGGCCGACCGGGCCGCAGCCCCAGACCGCGACCGTGTCGCCCGGCTGAATGTCGGCCTGCACCGCCGCCTGCCAGCCGGTCGGCAATATGTCGGAGAGGAACAGCAGCTTCTCGTCGTCTATCCCGTCGGGCACCTTGATGTGGGTCGTGTCGGCGAAGGGCACGCGCAGATATTCGGCCTGTCCGCCCGGATAGCCGCCGGTCAGGTGGGTATAGCCGAACAGCCCCGCCGTCCGGTGGCCGAACGCCTTGTCGCCGAGCGCGCCCTTGCGGTTCGTCCGCTGGCAGACCGAGAAGTTGCCGCGCCGGCACTGGTCGCATTCGCCGCACTGGATGGTGAACGGGATGACGACGCGGTCGCCCTTCTGGAGCGATCCCTTGGCCGCGCTGCCCACCTCGACCACTTCGCCCATCGTCTCATGACCCATGATATCGCCCGGCAACATGGCCGGCACCAGGTTATGAAACAGGTGCAGGTCGGACCCGCAAATGGCGCAACTTGTAACCTTGATTATAGCGTCGCGGGGGCTTTCGATCGAAGGGTCGGACACCGTGTCGTATCGGATGTCCTCCTTGCCATGCCAGACTAGGGCTTTCATGCCGGTCTCCTTGGTTTGGGTGACGCCGATCTAGGTCTCGCCTCGTTCCAACCCCATAAGGGCGATCCCTAGGGAACCTTCCCGTGCCACGGGATTTGCCGGCTGCGCCGGCAAGATCCGAGGAGAGCCGAAACCGTGGCGGAAAAATTGCCAGCCGCGCGCGCGTCAAGCGATCGTGCCGACCCATTTCCCGCCGACGACGCGCTGCGGCGAAGCGAAGCGCGGCTCAAGGCGGCGACCGAGCTGGTCGGCATCGGCATCTATGCCTGGGATCCGGCCACCGGCGCGTTGGAATGGGACGATCGGGTGCGGGCGATGTGGGGACTGCCGCCCGATACGCCCGTCGATATGGCGCTGTTTGAAGGCGGCATCCATCCGAATGATCGCGCCAAGGTGCGCGACGCCATCGCCCGCTGCGTCGATCCCGCCGGCGATGGCAGCTATCATGTCGAATATCGCGTGATCGGGCGCGACGATGGCGTCACCCGCCGCATTGCCACGTCCGGCCGCACCAGCTTCGCCGACGGGCGCGCGGCCGGCTTCATCGGCGCGGCGATCGACGTGACGGCGCAGCGGCGGGCGGAGGCGGCGATCCGCGCGAGCGAAGCCCAGTTCCGCAGCTTCGCCGCGCACAGCAGCAACCTCATCTGGATCGGCGATCCGGCCGCCAACCGGATCATCTATCGGAGCGCGGCCTATGAACGCATCTGGGGCATCAGCTGCGAAGCGGCCGCGAGCGAACTTGGCGACTGGATGACGGACGTTCACCCCGATGACCGCCCGCAGGTCGGCCATGCGCTAGAAGCCGTGAAAGCCGGCGATGTCGTTCAATATGAATATCGGATCATGCGCCCCCGCGACGGGGCGATCCGCTGGCTGCGCGACACCAGCTTCCCGATCTTCGACGAAGGTGGCGCGGTGACTCGCATCGGCGGGATCGCCGAAGATCTGACGCAGGACGATATGCGCCACGTCTATATCGTCAGCGGCGAGGCGCGGGAAGCGCGCGCGCTAAGCACCATCGTCCGCGCTCTTGGTTATCGCACGCGGACCTTTGACAGCGGGGCCGCCTTTCTCGACATCGCGCCCGTGCTGGCCGCGGGCTGCATCCTTCTCGACCTGCGCAAGGGGCGAGACGAAGCGCTGTCCGTGCCGCGTGAACTGCGGGCGCGGTCGATCCCCATGCCCACGATCGCGCTCGACGAAGCCGGCGCGGACGTGACATGCGCGGTTGCAGCGATGAAGGCAGGCGCGATCGACTATGTCGCGGCTGGCGAGGAACCAGCGATGCGCGCCAGCCTTGCCACCGCCATTGCCGAGTGCCAGGGCTCCGCCCGCGCGGCGACGCGCGACGAGAATGCGAGCGCCCGCATCGCGCGCCTGACCCCCCGTGAGCGCGAGGTACTGGCCGGACTCATCGACGGCGGAACCAACAAGGTGATCGCCCAGAAACTCGGCATCAGTCCCCGCACGGTCGAACTGCACCGCGCCCAGGTGATGAGCCGGCTGAATGCAGGCAGCCTCACCGTACTTCTCCAGATCGCCCTTGCCGCCGGCATCACGCCGTCAAGCGGCGAAGCGGGCGATCAGCGGGCTTGATCCGGGCCCCTATCTTCAAAGCGGGCGGAGCGTCCCATTTGTGCCGATGGCTGACCTATCAGATATTCTCATAGATGATGTTCCCCCTTGTGCAGATCGCGCCTTCGCCCGGCGGCGGAAATGGAGTAGCGATCGGTCCGGGAACGGCTTGCGGAGGCGTTTTTGACGGAGACGGATCGGCGTGGCGTCATCGCCGCTTTGGCGGTAGGTGGCGTTGCGGGCATCGCCGCCCCAGGCGCGGCCGCGCGCGGGATCGTGCTGCCTTTCGGTAACGGCGCGCGATCGCTGATCGCCTGTCCGCAGAAGCGGCCGCTGATCCGCCTCACCGAGCGCCCGCCGCAGCTTGAAACGCCGCTCGGCGTCTTTACCGAAGGTCCGATCACGCCGAACGACGCCTTTTTCGTGCGTTACCACCTGTCCGATCTGCCGCTCGATATCGATCCCGCGCGTTTTCGCCTGACCCTGGGCGGTCATGTGGAACGGCCGCTGTCGCTGTCGTTGGCCGATCTAAAGCGGGACTTTCCGGTGCAGGAGGTTGTCGCGGTCAACCAATGTTCGGGCAACAGCCGGGGCTTTTCCGATCCGCGCGTTGGCGGGGGCCAGCTCGGCCATGGGGCGATGGGCAATGCGCGCTGGACCGGCGTGCCGCTGCGTGCGCTCCTCGACCGCGCGGGGGTGCGGGCAGGGGCGCGGCAGGTAACCTTCAACGGCCTCGACAACCCGCCGGTGGAGGGCGTGCCCGATTTCATCAAGGCGCTGGACATCGACCATGCCGGCGATGGAGAGGTCATGCTCGCCTGGGGCATGAACGGGGCCGACCTGCCCTTCCTCAATGGCTATCCGCTGCGGCTGGTAGTGCCGGGCCATTATGGCACCTACTGGATCAAGCATCTGAACGAGATCAATGTGGTGGATGCCGCCTATGACGGCTATTGGATGAAGACCGCCTACCGCATCCCCGACAATGACTGCGCCTGCGTTCCGCCGGGCACAAAGCCGGAGAAGACGCGACCGATCGGGCGGCTCAATGTCCGGTCGTTCCTGACCAGCCATGCCGACGGTGCGCGGGTCAAGGCCGGGCGGCGAGAGCTTGTGTCGGGCATCGCCTTCGATGGTGGCTCCGGGATCGCGCAGGTGGCGCTGTCGACCGATGGCGGGCGGCAATGGCGGGCGGCAGCTCTGGGACAGGATCTGGGTCGCTACAGTTTCCGGCCCTGGTCGCTGCCGGTGGCGCTCGATCGCGGCGCGCACCGCATTCTCGTCCGCGCGACCGGCCGGAACGGCGAGACCCAGCCGATGGAGCAGCGCTGGCAGCCGGCCGGCTATATGCGCAACCAGGTAGAGGCGGTGGAGGTCATTGCGCAATGAGGTTGCGCTTGCCCGCAGCGCTCCTGATCGCCGGTACAGCCTGCGCGAGCGCAGCGACGGCGATGACCTATCGGCTGCCGGCGGAACGACCCGTCGCCTTGCTGCCAGGGCCGGACCGCGATCTTGCGGCGGGCATCTGTTCGGCCTGCCATTCGCTCGACTATATCACGACCCAGCCCAGGGGTAAGGGCGCGCAATATTGGAAGGACAGCGTCGCCAAGATGGTGACGGTCTATGGCGCGCCGATCGAACCCGCCGATGCGGACCGGATCGCCGCTTATCTGGGGGCGACCTATGGCGCGATGCCGGGCGACGGTCAGGGGCGCTGAACGCGCTGCTTGCCTGTGGGCATTTGGGAATGTGCGCATTTTTTTGCAACGATCCGTCCCGATCATTGCGTTGGATAGATCGGGGCGAAACAGGCATCAGCATGCTGCATGCGTGCAATCCGCCTTATCCGATCCTTTGACCCGTTTCTGCTGTTCCTTGTCGCAACGGTAGCGGCTGCGTCGCTCCTGCCGGTGCGCGGGATGGCAGCGGAGTGGGTCGGGGTGGTCGCCGATCTCGCAATTGCGTTGCTGTTCTTCCTGCATGGCGCGAAGCTCTCGCGCGAAGCGATCGTGCAGGGCATCGGCAATTGGCGGCTGCATCTGCTGGTGTTCGGCTCTACCTACATAGTGTTTCCCGCGATCGGGTTGGCGTCGGTCAGTCTGTCGGGCCGCTGGGTCGATCCGCTGCTGCTGTCGGGCCTGCTTTATCTGACGCTGCTGCCGTCCACGGTGCAATCGTCCATCGCCTTCACCGCGATCGCCGGCGGCAATGTCGCGGCGGCGGTGTGCAGCGCGTCGCTCTCCAACCTGATCGGCATCGTGCTGACGCCGCTACTCGTCAGCCAGCTGATGACCACCAGCGGCAGCGGCGTGCAGATGAGCTGGCATTCGATCGAAGCCATATTGCTGCAATTGCTGCTGCCCTTCGTCGCAGGGCATCTGCTGCGCCCGCTGATCGGCGGGTTCGTGGCGGGGCACAAGGCAATCCTCCAGATCGTCGATCGGGGGTCGATCCTGCTGGTCGTCTATTCCGCTTTCAGCGCGGCGGTGGTGAACGGCATCTGGTCGATATTGGGATGGGGCGACATGGCGGCGCTGCTGGGGCTAAGCGCGCTCATTCTGGCGATCGTCATGGGGGCCAATCTGCTCGCCGCGCGGCTGCTGAAGCTGCCGCGCGAGGACGGGATCGTGCTGCTCTTTTGCGGCTCGAAGAAAAGCCTGGTCTCGGGCGTGCCGATGGCGGGCGCCTTGTTCGCGCCGGCGAGCGTCGGCATGATCGTGCTGCCGCTGATGATCTTCCACCAGTTGCAGCTGTTCGTCTGCGCCGCGCTCGCCGCGCGCTACCGCCGGCAGATGGAGGCGGGCTGACATGGGGGAGCCCCGCATCCCCCTGACCGAGGACGAAGCGCTCGCCGTAGCCGCGGCGCTCGACCTGCCGATCCTTCCGGCCTGTATGCCGGGCGTGCTCGCCAATCTGGCGCTGCTCGACCGTCATGCGCGCACGCTGCTGGCGGAAGGGGGTGCGGAATGCGCATGACCTCCGCCACGGCCATCGCCGATGCCGTCAACTCCGGCGCGGTGACGGCCATGTCCGTACTGGAGCATTGCCTGTCCGGACTGGAACGCGAAGGCGGAAGGCTGGTCGCCGTCACCCGACTTCTCGCCGACCGGGCGCGGCGGGAGGCGGAGGCCGTGGACGCCATCGTTGCGGCGGGCGGCGATCCGGGGCCGCTGGCGGGCGTGCCCTATGGGGTCAAGGATCTGTTCGACGTCGCGGGTCTGCCGACGACGGCCGGGTCCAGCCTCTATGCCGATGCGCCGCCCGCGACCGCCGACGCCGAAGCGATCGGGAAGCTGCGGGCCGCCGGCGCGGTGCTGGTCGCGACGCTCAACATGGACGAGTTCGCCTACGGCTTCGCGACGATCAACGCGCATCATGGCACGACGCGCAATCCCCACGATCTGGACCGGCTGGCGGGCGGATCATCGGGGGGATCGGCGGCGGTCGTCGCCGCCGGACTGCTGCCCTTTTCGCTCGGCTCCGACACCAATGGATCGGTGCGGGTGCCCGCCAGCCTGACCGGCATTTACGGCCTGAAGCCGACGCATGATGGCTTGCCCATGGGCGGCGTCTTGCCCTTTGCCCATAGTTTCGACGATGTCGGACCTTTCACCTTGTCCATCCAGGACATGCAATGCGTTTGGAGCGTTCTGGCAGGGGCAACGTCCTCCCCCCGCACCGGGGCGCTCCGCATCGCGCGGCTGGATGGGCGGTTCCGCGACAATGCCGATCCCGGCCAGATTGAGGCCATCGACGCAATCGCGCCCGATGCGCCGCTGATCGAACTGCCCGATATCGGCGCGGCGCGGTCGGCGGCGTTCCTGATTACTGCGGCGGAGGGCGGGGCGCTGCACCGGGCAGCGCTAGCGCGCGATCCCATAGCGTTCGATCCCGCGACCCGCGACCGGCTGATCGCCGGCGCGCTGCTGCCGCCGGAACTCTATGCGGCCGCGCAGGACTTCAAAGCGCGCTATCGCCAGCAGGTAAATGCGCTGATTGCCGATTATGACGTGCTGCTCGCGCCGGCGACGCCCTGCGTCGCGCCGTTGATCGCCGATCCGCGCATCCGCATAGATGGCGCCTGGTCTCCGGCCCGCGCCGACCTCGGCATTCACAGCCAGCCGATCAGCTTTACCGGCCTGCCATCCTTGTCCGTCCCGCTCAACCGGCCGGGCAAGCTGCCGATCGGCATCCAGCTGATCGGCAAGGCGGGTGACGAAGCCACTTTATTCCGCTTCGCAGCGATGCTGGAAGAAGAAGGGCGGATCGGCGTAACGTCGCCGGCGGGCTTGTTTCAGGGGGACTCAGTATGACCGAAGCCGTTTCGCCGGAACTGGCGGCGACCGCGCCGCCGCCGACCAGCCGTCTGGACCGCTATTTCGCCCTCACCGAACGCGGCACGACCCCGCGCACCGAAATATTGGCGGGCGTCACCACCTTCCTCACCATGGCCTATATCGTGCTGGTCAACCCGTCGATCCTGAGCGCGGCGGGAATGCCGGTGGCATCGGTCGCCGCCGCCACCTGCTTCGCCGCCGCCTTCGCGTCCATATTGATGGGTATGGTCGCCAACACGCCGCTGGCGCTGGCGCCGGGCATGGGGCTCAACGCCTATTTCGCCTTCACTGTCGTCGGCCAGATGGGGGTGCCGTGGCCGGTGGCGCTGGGATGCGTGTTCATTTCCGGCGTCGCCTTCCTGATCCTGACGCTGACCGGCGTGCGGCAGATGATCGTCGCGGTGATCCCCACTTATCTGTTCGCCGCGGTGGCAGGCGGCATCGGGCTCTTCATCGGCTTCATCGGTCTCAAGAACGCCGGCATCATCGCCGCCAATCCCGCGACCTTCGTGGCGCTCGGCGATCTCAAGGCGCCCGGCGCGGCGCTCGCCCTGCTGGGTCTCGCGATCATCGGCGCGCTCAGCGTCTGGAATGTGCGCGGCGCGATGCTGTTCGGGATCGTCGGAACGACCATCATCGGCTGGCTGACCGGGCAAGTGACGGTCAAGCCCGAACCCTATGACCTCACCGCGCTGACCGGCACGGCGTTCAAGCTCGACCTGCCCGGCGTGTTCGGCCTGACCGGGTCGCACGGCATCGGCCTGATCGAAATCCTCTTCGTATTCCTGTTCGTCGATCTGTTCGACAATATCGGCACGCTGGTCGCGGTCACCAAGCGCGCGGGGCTGATGGACGCGGCGGGGCGTATTCCCGGCCTCAACCGCATCCTGATGACCGACGCGGTCGCGACCATGGTGGGGTCGATCGCGGGCACCAGCACTGTCACCTCCTATGTCGAGAGCGCGGCCGGGGTGCAGGCCGGCGGGCGCACGGGCCTAACCGCGGTGGTCACCGGCATCCTGTTCCTGGCAACCATGTTCGTCGCGCACTATGCGCAGATCGTGCCGCTGGCGGCGACCGCGCCCGCGCTTATCATCGTCGGCGGGCTGATGCTGCTGCCGCTGACGGAGATCGAGTGGGAAGACCCGATGGCGGCGATCCCCGCCTTCCTCACCGTGGCGATGATCCCGCTGACCTTCTCGATTGCCAACGGCCTCGCCTTCGGCATCACCGCCCATGCGGCGCTTAAGCTGATTCGGGGACGCGCGACGCGGACGGACTGGTTCCTGTTCCTGCTCGCGGGACTCTTCGTCGTGCGCTTCGTCTGGATGTCGGCCGCATGATCCGTTTTCTGGCCCTCGCTCTTTCCGCACTGTTCGCCGCGCCCGCTTCGGCGCAGAAGCTGGATGAGACGCCCCGGACGGTCGTGATGACCGCCTATCGGCCGGAGTGGAATGCGCTGGTCGCCCATGTCGAACAGCCGCGCGAGCACAAGATCAACGGCATGACGCTGCTGACCGGCACGATGTCGGGCAAGCCGATCGTCCTGATGATGAGCGGCGTGTCGATCGTGAATGCGGCGATGAACAGCCAGCTTGCGATCGATCGTTTCGCGGTGAAGCGCATCGTCTTTTCCGGCATCGCCGGCGGCGTCGATCCGGCGCTGTCGATCGGCGACGTGATCGTGGCGGACAGCTGGGGCCAATATCTGGAAGCGAGCTTCGCCCGGCGCACCAAGCGGGGCTATGTCCCGCCCGAAAATGCCGGGCCGGACGCACCCGCCAACTGGAACTTCATCTTTCCGCGCGGCACCACGGTCGGCAACGACGCGACGCCGGTAAAGCGCGTCTTCCGCTTCGCGGTCGATCCCGCGCTGCTGGACATCGCCCGAAAAGTCGTGCCCGACGTGCAGTTGGAACGCTGTGTCCCGCCGCATCCCGAAGCGCTGCCGGGCTCTGAACTCTGCCTGCCCAAATCGCCGAAGATCGTCGTCGGCGGCACCGGCGTATCGGCCGGCATCTTCGCCGACAATGCGGCCTTCCGCCAATATCTGCACAAGGCGTGGGGCGCGCGCCTCTTGGACATGGAAAGCGCGGCCGTGGCGCAGGTCGCCTATGCCAATCGCGTGCCGGCGATCTTCTTCCGCAGCCTCTCCGATCTTGCCGGCGGCGACGCCACCAAGAATATGGAGGATACCTTCGAGCATCTCGCGTCGGTCAACAGCGCGCATGTCGTGCGCGCCTATGTCGCGGCCTTGCCGGACTGATGGCGATGCGGACTATATCCGGCCGGGGCGGCATGACGACCGCGCCTCATCATCTGGCCGCGCAGGCCGGGTGCGACGTGCTGCGCGACGGCGGCAATGCGGTGGAAGCCTGCGTGGCGATCGCCGCGACGCTGGCGGTCGCCTATCCGCATATGACGGGGATAGGCGGCGACGGTTTCTGGCTGATTGCCGAACCGGACGGGCGCGTGCATGGCGTCCATGGCTGCGGCGGGGCGGCGGTGAAGGCGGACCTATCGCTCTATGCGGGCATGGCTGCCGTGCCGACACGCGGGCCGCTGGCGGCGAACACCGTGGCGGGGACGATCTCCGGCTGGGCAGCAGCCTTGGCGGGCAGCGGCGGGATGCTGCCGCTCGACCGCCTGCTGCGCGACGCTTGTCGCCATGCGCGCGCCGGCGTGACGGTGACGAAGGGCGGCGCGGGCATCGCAGCGGCCAAGGGCGAAGAACTGCGCGTGCAGCCGGGTGCCTATGCTGCGATCTTCGAGCCGGAAGGCCGGCCGCTCGTGGAAGGCGAAATTCTCAAGCAGCCGCTGCTCGCCGACACGCTGGAACGGTTGGCGCAGGATGGGCTGGGCAGCTTCTACACTGGCGCGCTGGCCGCCGACATCGCCGCCGATCTCGACGCGCTGGGCAGCCCGGTGTCCGCCGCCGATCTCGCCGCGCACGAAGCCTCCCGCCCCACGCCGCTCCATGTTCCGATCAGCGGCGCGACCCTCTACAACAGCGCGCCGCCCACGCAGGGTTTCGCCTCTCTGCTTATTCTCGCGCTGTTCGACCGGCTGGGGGCCGAGACCGCTGACGGCTTCGATCATGTCCATGGCCTGGTCGAGGCGACCAAGCGGGCCTTCCTGCTGCGGGACGCCCATGTCGGCGACCCGGCGTTCCATGATTATGACTATCAGGGGCTACTGGACGACTACCAGGCGCTCGACAGCCTGGCCGCGCAGATCGATCCGGCCCGCGCCCTGCCATGGCCGCAGCCGCCGCAATGGGGCGACACCTGCTGGTTCGCGGCGGCGGACAGCGAAGGCCGCGTCGTCAGTTGCATCCAGTCCACCTATTTCGAGTTCGGCTCCGGCGTGGTGCTGCCCAGGACCGGCATCACCTGGCAGAACCGGGGGTCCAGCTTCCGCCTTGCACCGGATGGCTGGAACGCGCTGAGGCCCGGCCGCAAGCCTTTCCACACGCTCAACCCGGCGCTCGCGCGGTTCGATGACGGCCGGGTCATGGCCTATGGCACGATGGGCGGCGAAGGCCAGCCGCAGACGCAGGCGGCGCTCTTCACCCGCTACGCCCGCTTCGGCGTCGATCTCCAGCAGGCGATCAGCGCGCCGCGCTGGCTGCTCGGCCGCACCTGGGGCGAGGAGAGCACGACGCTGAAGCTGGAAGACGGGTTCGATGAACAGCTTTATGTGGACCTTGCCGAAGCTGGCCATGATGTCGAGCAGGTCGGGCCGCTGACCGCCACCATGGGCCATGCCGGCGCGATCGTGCGGCATCCCGACGGACGGCTCGACGGCGCGACCGATCCCCGCAGCGACGGCGCGGTGGCGACATGGTGAGCGGGGGCGCACGGGCTGTGACGCGCTGCGACGCGCTGGGCGTCGCGCCCTACAGCGACATGGAGGGCGGGCTGTTCCGCGCCTATCTGACGCCCGCCTATGCGGCGGCGCAGGGTGCGCTGGCCGGCTGGATGGAGGACGCGGGCATGCGCGTCCGCCTCGATCCGGCAGCCAATCTGATCGGGCGCTACGAGGGCGAGATCGCCGATGCGCCGGCGCTGCTGATCGGCAGTCATCTGGACAGCGTGCGGGACGCGGGACGCTATGACGGGCCGCTCGGCATCATGCTGGGCGTGGAGGCCGTGGACGCGCTGCACCGCGCGGGCAAGCGGATGCCTTTTCCCATCGAGGTGATTGCGTTCGGCGACGAAGAGGGATCGCGCTTTCCCGCCGCGATGCTGACCAGCCGTGCGGTGGCGGGCGTGCTGGAGGCGGACGCGCTGGATCTGGTGGATGGGGATGGGGTGACGTTGCAGGACGCCATCGCTCATTTCCGTCACCCCGGGC
>ERZ1292632.707-Hain-H43-01um-R2-707-length-37043-cov-15_pt1 | contig 37043 bp, 73 predicted proteins | sample MGYA00564407_ERZ1292632 | MGnify/ENA primary metagenome ERZ1292632 (study PRJEB36523, sample SAMEA6512637) | groundwater metagenome | collected 2019-01-08 | study: AquaDiva: Metagenomics assemblies of 32 groundwater samples | reverse complement strand
TTATGGGCATATGTGTATCTTAACATACACCTTTATATATAAGCCTAACCTATGGGCTTATGTCGATGTTGGCACTTAGACGTTGAACGAGTTAAGGGCAACACCACAACACCGACAAGCTAGACGATAACGGACAGTCACAACACTAGCAAACTAACACACCAACACACCGCAAACGCATAAGCTTGACTAGGGCGATAAGACCTAGACCGTTAAAGGGCAAACCCTTCTTAACGTGGTAAGTCTTACCTAGCCAGAACGGATCACAAACACACCGCAGAACGGAAAACACATCCAGAAGGAGCACACACCGAAACGGATCATACCGCTAGGGTTCAAGTGTTCCAGTCTCTTGAAGCGTTTGACAATAACACCTTAGAGGTTGGATGTGTGAGTAGCTCACTACGAGTTAGGGTTTGGGTGCAGGTGTGACCGTCTTAATTCTAGGCAAACATCCCTAGACGCTAGATGAGTCCTAAGCTATTTTTCGTTCTGTCGTTAAAGTCAGATGTTGGCGACATAAAACAAACAAGTCGAACCAGCGGAAGCCTTAACCAATGTCAATGGTTCGGGAAGCCGTTGCACTAGCAGAACGAATAATGACGCTAGTGAGAAGATCGATACTTACACAGCGATAGCACTAAGACCGTTAGTTTGGTGACTATCCTATCGCTTCACCGATTCTACTAGCAGTTGCTATAAACCTAAACAGAACCTTTATCGTTCTCCCACAACCCGTAAAATCGGGAAAAGGGAATTTTCGGAAGGAAAGAAAATGAGTCAAACAACAGTTGTAACACCAGTCCTTAGCGAAGCAGATTTGAAAAACATCCTGACACCAGTTCTTAGCGAAGCACAGATTCAGTCTTTGAAAAACATCCACTTCGACGTAGCAATGGCAATCATCGACACACAACTAAAAATGGCACAATACCAGAGCACTATCGACGATGCCGTTGAAATCACCACAGCCCAGCCTAAAGCCGACTATAACGCAGTTGCCAAGCTCCGCAACAAGATCAAGGATTACCGAGAGGCAACACCTGACGGTCTAGCATCAATGCAGGAGAACGACAAGAACATAAGCAAACGCCTCAAGGAAGAGAAGCTACGCAAGAAAATCAACGATGCAAAGAAGCTAGCAGAAAGCCAGCACCCCGTCGAAATATCTGGAATCCTCTACGGCTCAAGCATAGTTGCTCAACTCACAGACCGAGCCACCCAGATCGCCAATGTTGTTGGCGTAGTTCACAAAGCTGAAATCCGAGCAGACCTAGTTCAAGCAATAAACCCCGTAGTCGTTACGGAGTAAACGATTCGCTAAGAGAAACATCTCCTCCCTTTTTTCTATTCAGTTAATTCTGGAACGGTGTGGATAGGGAACGAAAGGTTAGGTTTGGAGGATTGAGCAGATGCCAAAAGAAAAAGCATGGATCGTTATTTGTCGGCAACCAAATTGTCAATGGATAGATTTTGCTTTCGAATCGGAAGATAACGCTTACTTTTCAGGCGAACAACACAGCAAACGGCAACATGACTGTTCAGAGAAGATTGAAGTGAAACAGCTTCCTGAAGTCGTAAATGTGCCGATGCTGAAACAAATGCTGAAAAGCACTAATCGCCACGAAAGGTTCAAGCTGTTCCAAAAATGGAAGCAAAATTATTATCCACAATAAACCCTCTTTTTTTTGGATTCGGTTCACCCAAACCTAAAAACAGGCGAAAGCCTGAACATCTGGGGCATTTTGTAGCAACTGCACAAATGGTTTTCTCGGACACCTTAAAGTCAGCTCGGCTTCCCTTCGGGGACATTCACAAACAGAAACCTCCTTTCTCCTTGTTGAATTGTGTCAGGCTGAAGAGTCGGAAGATTCTCAGTCCTAGCCGACAAAGCTGACGAGGAAAGTCCGAGAGAACACGTAGGTTGAAGGCAAGGATTCTTGTCTGCCTCCCTATTCGCTGGTCTGCAAATTTTCCAGCGAACAACAGAACTGTTCCGCAACTGCGGGGTAGGGAAAGGAGCCTTCGATGAATAGCAGAATGAGAAGGTGCTGGATGCCTTCAACCGAAAATCACCCGACAGCTCAATTCCTTCTGGTTGCAAACGTGAGATAGAGGCAGCGATAGAGAAGTGTAACTTCTCGCAGACACCATGCTCTCAGAAAGATGATTCTGGGATTTGAACCTGAGAGGCAATTCCTCAAGGGAGCCGTCCACAGCGTTTTGCAGCCAACCTGACACGACTCTAGTTAGACGAAGCAGGTTCGATTTCTCGGATCTGCTTTCGAGGGAACTCCAGCTCGAACCTATGTATAAGGGCGTAGGCTCAATGGCTGAGAGATTGGGAAACTAGTGAGGCAAGGCAGGAATCCTTCAAAAATTAAAGCGGGTGCTAAAATGAAGAAGAAAAGCTAAGATTATAGTCGCTAGTGACTTCTTAGTGTTTGTTGATTCAGAAGGCAAGCAATTAGCCATCTATGCAAGCAAGTATCTCGATGATCTAGAGACAGCCATTAAAGAGAGTCGCCATCTAGCCGAGATAGGAAGCACTGAACGAAGAGAAGTAATATTGGGAGACTCAGGATCACAAGACGAAGACAACAGAACAATCTAAACTCCCTTTCTTTCTGTTTATGTTTTAACAGTAAGGGTGAAAATATGCCAAAAGATGATAAATTACTAGAAACAAAAGGTGTCTTAGGCGAGGCAACATTCAAATTACTGAGAAGAATTCCAGTAGAGAATATTGAAGTAGATGCAGAGAACCGCGTAGTTTTACGCCTTCTTAGACACATAGATCAGCAGGATGCGACTACTTTACTTAATGCTGTGGAAGAATCACTCCAAAAAGACCGTAAAGAGGAACAGGAAGAAGCCAAAAGACTTTACCCCTAATCTTTTTTTCTCTCAGGATACAGTTAAGCGTCTTTATGCGAAGGGTGCAAGTTATGAATAGTGAGGACATAGCTAGTCTATTCATGCTTAGAAATACCCATCCTGATACAGCGATAGAAAGATTAGAAACCATAGGAATACGTACTCTAGGCACTATCAAGTGCAAAAAACTGGATCGAAAAACCCGTACTCTCTATTTAGGGGAGATAGACGGACAACAAGAACGCTTCTACTTCAACGAGATAACCAGCAAAATAGTCATAGTCTAACCCCATTTTTTCTCTCTCTGTTAATGCGTCTTATCTGCAAGGGTGTGTAAAATGGGAGCTGATATGTTACTAGCGGGATTTGCGACAAGCCTGAACTTCATCAATGAAGGCGGAGCCAAAAGAGAACAACGCAAACAAGCGATACTCGCAGAGATCGAGAAACTCGATCCCAAAGACCTGATAGACCTAGGTAGCTATCTAGGGGATAGTGAAGATTTGGCTAACCTAAAGACCATCGCTAGACAAACGGCTGAGGAAGTCTTCAACTCACTGGACTATCGTGATGTCACCACTTGGTATTACAATGAGATAGTGTTCTACATGACGGGCGGGATGAGCTGGGGCGATTCACCAACCGAAACATATGATTGCTTTATGAAGTTCAGCTTACTTCCAGACAAGGTTTTGAAGCATCTCCTCTAATCCCCTTTTCTCTTAATACCTTAAACGAAGGGTGACATTATGAAACGCTCCGCAAAGGAAAAGGAATATCAGAATATACGGGAGAGCCTTGAACTCATACTTAGAAAGGAATGCCCAGAAAAATCAAAAGCCATTCTCGATAGTCTTGATGATGCGATTATCAACAATTGGGAAAAGCTTTAGCTCTCTCTTTTTCTGTTAATTAGATGTGGCAAAGAAACTGACTTCATCGCAGAATGTCACAGCGTGAACATTACAACTAGCGAAGAATCCGAAAGCGCATTTGTCGCCTTTAGGCATAGACCCATCCTGCGAATTTCTCTGCAAGGGATGTGCCGACAAATACTATCCTTAATCATCTCCTTTTTTTATGCGTTTAATATGGAATACGGGTGAAAATATGCAGATGCTTTTTATGCTATGTTTCAGTCCAGACGCAGAAAACCCCATATTAGACAACGAAAAATACACGATGATACAGAAGCTGGAAGATTCAGGACTCTACTATTTTGAACCAAAAAGCGACGGTACTCGAGGCGGATTAGGCAAACTCGAAAACGACCAAGTGACAATTCCGAACAGGCGAGGCAAAGACTACGCTCAAGAACGCAACGTTCCAGAACTAGAAGACGTTGCCAGAAAGTTTCCGAAAGACACGATGATTGACGGCGAAATCGCAGTGTTAGCAAATCCGCATGCTTGCGGCCACAAAAGTGAATGCGAAGAATTGTTCGGCGGCTGCAAACTCGGCCATCCTTGTAGACTGCTCACTCAAAGCCTTGTTAGATTGGCAACTGCGGACGGCATTGCGGCGGTCTTTCTCCTTGACTGGTTAAGTTTTCAACCGTGAGGGATAACCGCGTAACAGCCCTCCATCGTCCCACAAATGTTGCCTTTCCTAACTAGCGAGTAGAGAAGATGTGGAACAAGGAACCGAGCGAAAGTGGAAGAGCTGAAAACTTTTCTGCCAGTGGTCTTTCTTGCCTGGGCAATAAGAAGGCATGCAGGACAGGACTTGGAACACCAGACGTGCGAACAGAACAAAGCCAAGCTCAAAGAGTTTGTAGAGCAAATCAACGATCCCCGACTAGTCCTGTTGCAGTATGTTGAGAAAGGCGCCGTAGAAATGTTCAAGAACGAACCAGAAGGCATCGTAGCAAAATTGAAGACGTCAACGTATATTCCGATGAGTGAAGGAAGCAGCAAAGACCGAGTCAAGTATTGGATAAAACTCAAGCACACCCACATCCGAAAACCTTAAAGGCTGAATCGACTAAGACAAATTAGACCGACTGAGAATTCTCACTGGAGAAGACATTCAGAAAATGACAGATAACGAGGTCCTGAAAAGGGATATTGAGAGCCTCTTAGCTGGTGACTATTTGCATCTAGTCAAGAGATGGTACGGATTCAGCACTTAGGTCGGAATTTGTGGATGTTGCTGGCTACTGCACTGAGAGTGAAGGCAGATTGGCGGCCGCGGGACTTGTGATGAGAAACGTCGTCATAACATACAAGGGCAAATATTGTGGCAAGGCAGGCGGAGGATTCGCAGATGCTGAAAGACGACAGTTGAAAGCATTCTTCGACCAATTTCCAACACAAACCAACGTGCCCATAGACATCATAGGTCACATGAACCACAATTTCATGTATATTCCGAACACAGGGCTAAAGCTGGAAATTGCCTATCAAGAAGTATTGCCTTCAAACATTCTATATTGTCTCCGATGCATACGGATCATTTATCCGCAGAAAGTTAGCATCGTAGCTGACAAGCCAAACCCTAACCAAATCTCCTCTTTTTTCTTGGGTGAATATGTGTTTTACATCAAAATTAGCAATGCTTCTTCTCAGGTTATCTTTGAAGTTGAAGGAACACGAACGTTGCCTAAGACATGGAGTTTAGCATGTGAACACAGTTAACGCTACAGGGTGAAAACTAATTTTGGTGAAGAAAAATCAAGTCGTGATTGATTGCTTCCTTTGTGACCCTGCTAAATGTCCTATAGCTGCACAATGCGGTGTGAATGATCGTAAGGTTCTAGCGGCTGCTAATGTTGAAAACCGTGTTCAAACTTTGGAAGACAACATGGAATACGTCTTGGAAGAACTGCGAACACACCGTTGCCAATTGGGCGACCTGAGAAAGGGCGAAAACAGATGAGCTATTACCAGTCTAATCCGTCAGACGACTACATCGTGTGCTGGAAATGTGGCAAACGCAACAACAAATATAACAGTCATTGCTGGGTTTGCGGGGAAAGCCTAAATAGATAAAGCGCGCGGAGAACAACTCTCAAGATAACCTTTTCTTTTTCTAGGGTGAAAATGTGAAAGGTAATGAAAAGCTTAGAACTGTACTAGAATGCGGTTGCACTCTAAAGAGAGCTTCAACTAGCCCAGAATACCATTGGTACATTGATCAACTGTGTGCGAGACATATGACCCCATACTACAGAAATCCGATCAAAATTCTCAAGATGTTACGCAGTCAAATTCCTCTAGAGACTTATATCTGTCCAGACTGTGGATGGAATTTAAGGACAAGGGCACATCGGATTCGCTGCGGAAACTGTGGAAGCCTCAATCTTGAACGACAACTTCCAGATGGACGACTGATCAAGGCAGATGCGGATGAGTATAATCCTGACAACGCTAAATCATCCATCCCTAATTTTTCTATGGGTGATCACCACGGCGATAGAATCGCTCGTATGTAACGAATGTCGAAAAAAACACGATAAGCTTTTTGCGGATGAAGCTGTTGATGAAGAAAAAGCGTTTCTGAAATGGATTAAACAGCTCTGTCCTGACTGCAAACGACTACTTCAGAAGGCAGGGTTATTGCAATGCGAGGCTTAGGAAGTCAAGCAGTTGCTAGAACCAAGACGCTGGTAGCCAAACGATATCGCAGACGAGTACCTCTAAGTGGGGAAAAGTCTTAAAGAAGAAAAGCAACCTTTTGTGTAAAGCTCGCGTCTTCAAGATTCCCTTAAACTTAGAATGCCCGAAATGCGGCCACAAACCGATAGGCTGGAAAATGGAAGTAGACGAAACATCGCTAGGGAAGAAATGCACCTTCCATTGTTTCAAATGTAGATTGGCTGAAGAAATAGTGCTGGTCGGCAGACCTTTCGAATTTATAGACTTCTATTGTGTCATGTACGACAGGTTCATGGATGCAGTCAGGCTGGCGCAGAAGAACAGAGTAGTCTTAACGCCTGAACAGCGAAACCTCAACGACTTGCTTGCATGGGTTAAATTAATAAAGACCCACCACTAACTCTTTTTCTAAGGGTGAACGTGTGGACAATCCAACGAAGGATATTGAAAATGCCATCGGGAACAGCATCGAGACTATCGAAAAAGTAGGCAATGAAATAGTTATGCGCTTCCAAGACCTTCTGATAGATGACACGCAAATAGGCTTTGACATTCAGTTCACTAATGATGACAATGCAGAACACAGACTATCGGTACTTCCTTTCTACAATTACGCTGGAAACCTAACTCTTCTAACTTAACTTTCCCTTTTCTTTCGTCTAAATAGAATTATCCGAGAGGGTGAAACAATGGCTGATACAATCTATGAAACTAACCATGACGGAACACATGTGAGCTTTACACGATTCTGGAGAGATGCTGAAGATTGGGTACAAATAACAATGGGCGCGACGTATGGAGTCATGCCTGTCGCCGAGTTTCTACGAGCTGTTGAGGCAATAAAGCAAAACGTCGCCGATACTAAAGATGCATGGTGGCATAAACGAAAGAACATTCCCTAATCCCTATTTTTCTATGCGTTTATGTAGCATTAGCTGAAGGGTGATTTTCTTGAACAAGAGACAAAGAGAAGAGTGAGTAACCAAGGACTGTAGGCAACATGAGCAAACCGAAGAAAAGGTACTTGAAGTGATAGGATGTACTAACGACGAAGTTTTCAAGCAATTTCTAAGAAAAATTGACCGCACAGGACAGCAAGACCTCATATCAGAATTGTTTGGCAGCGAAGGAGATACATTGATACACCTGGCGATTTTCACAGGAACCCCCACGCTTACGAGTATGACATAGTTTACTGTTGCAAATCGAATAGTGATACTCTGATTCAGCTTTATGGATGGTACTGTGCGAATTGGCGTAAGGCTTGGGATTGGGTTCATTGTCACAAAAAGAAGATATCAAGTCCAGCTAATCCCTAACTTTTTCTGTTAATGGAATTTACGCGCGTAAGGGTGCAAAATATGGCAATATGGCTCTACTTGTGTTGAAAAAGGACAGCCCTCGGGTGAAAATTTGAATCCATGGGAAGAATTCGCAATCGAAAGACAGGCACAACGAGCAAACACTTTCATCATGGAAACTGAAGACAAAATCCGCATTGAATCGCTTGAAGCAATTGTGAAAAACAAGAAATTGAAGGATCTCCTGAAAGTTGACTATGAACAAACATTCGAGTACAACATTCTCAGAGGCGAACTTCGCAATCTTGCCAGAGGCACTCCGTTGCAACTGGACCCTATGACGAACCCGTTGAAAGAAATAGACAATGCAATGCTAGGAGGCAAAACCTTCGCCGTCATACAATGGGTTTTGACTCAGGCACATGCAGATGCTATAAGCGACTATGTTGCAGCATGGAGTCAGGACAGCACAATCTACAAACACAAGAGCACGGCCGTGATTTTCACGAGCAACATCGGCCTATTCAACGAAACAATCAGACGCTTAAGTTACACAATGAGCTTGGAAGCCAGCACCGATGAGGAACGCAAAGAAGTCTTGGACAAAGTTGCCGAAGAAGTGCAGGAAGGTTGGGAACAAAAATACAAGTCAAAAATCAAGGTAGCAGTTCCTGAAACAATAGTGAAAGGTTCAAGAGGAATGAACCTTCACCAAACACAGACCGCAGCGCTCAAAAGCATTTTCTCAACGCCAAAACGTGAATTGATACTCCAGCCTTTCACAGATGCTAAAATCAAGATTCTCCAAACCAGCAACCTAGAATACGTGATTCCAACCATCGGCCCTGAAATGATCGGCGGCTATGAAAGCCTCAAGAAAGAATTCAACGACTTCGTGGTCGAACCAATTCGAGATCCAGCGCGCGCCAACAAGTTCGGCATAGGAATCCCAAGAGGCATAAAGTTCATAAGATAGCGACAATGTTCGCTATCCTTAGAACGTGCTTTCTTAGATGGGCCTCCTGGCACGGGCAAGACTTTGTTCGCTTTGTCGACTGCTAAATCGTTAGGCTTGCCGATGATTAAGATGACGCCCGCAGATCTCTATCGAGGCATTGTCGGTGAAAGTGAATCGCGTCTGCGTTACTTGACAAACCTGATTGAAAGTCTCGCGCCGATAGTTGTGTTCATAGATGAAAGGTTTAATACTTGTGATTAAACTCGTCAAATTGACCAACTATTCTTGGCGCGAAATCAAGTGTTAATGACTGATTCAGGAGTCAATAGAAGAATCTTGAACGGCATGCTTGATTGGCTCGGCAGAAAAGACAGGCAGAGCTTCGTGTTCGGCGCTACAAACTTCTTGGAAAACATGGACGAGGCATCGTATAGGGCAGGCAGATTTGACAAAATAGCGTTTGCTATGTACCCGAATGAAAACGCCAGAACAGACATTTTCAGAGTACAATGCACACTGCACAGAAAATTGCCGGTTGCTGAAGACTTGGACTACGCTTACTTGGCGAAACAGAGCTTCATGATGTCAGGCGCAGAAATTGAAAAGTGGTGTGTAGCATCTGCTAGAAAAGCATTCGTGAAAAACCAACTGCCGATCACGCTTGAACACTTCAAAGATACGAAACTCCAGATTGAAATCAACAAGAAAGAACGCATGGACTCTGTGATGAAGAAAGTGAACTTCCTCAGAAAACTCAGCAATGTGGACTTACAGTTGCTGGACGAATCAATGATCGAGTTTGTGGCAGGCGAAAGCGACAAAGACAGAGTATCAGGATTCGTGGAAGGACTCAAACCAACCATCGACCCAATCGCACTCTAAAATCCCTCCTTTCTTTTTCTATGGGTGAAATTATGTGTCTACATGAAGCGAGAAAGACGAACAGACGCAAAGTCATCGCATACAAAGTCTTTCGTACCAACAGCGTAAATCTACGGTCGGATTTCTATTCTCCAACCGATCACAGATGCATAGAGAATGGAAAACTGCTTGACAGGTCAGAATATAACAAGAGAGGATATTTGACTGGCGCGAAATATTCGGTTTCTGAAACAGAAATAGGTTTCCACGCATTCAAGGCTGAAAAAGACGCAGAGGTATGGTCAGTTGGTCATCCTGATAAGATAAGGAAAGTTGAATTATCAGGCGTAATCTTCGAAGGAATACAGCATATGGGCGTAGAGGATTTTCCCGCCTACACAGGAACAGAAATGGTCATCATAGCTCAAGAGCCAGCCCAAGACAAAACAGTCTAGAGGAATTTGAATGATTTACAGGACTTGTCGTGGATGCAAACACCTTCACTTTGACCGTAATAGTTACGGGCAGTGTGGGCGGGACAATGTCTCAGCACATCCAGATGATTGTGATTTGTCAAAACCGTTAGTGTGTCCGTTGGAGAAGGTTCATAAATAAATAATGAACCTTTCTATCTCGACACGGCAGTAATGCCCTAATTTCCCTCTTTCTTTTCGGGTGAAAATTTGAAACAGCAATTGTCTTTAGCAGATGCGCGATTCGCAGAACCGCCTAAACTGATTCAACGATTAGACTTGCCAGCGTTACCTGCACCGCCCGTTACAAACCCTGTTGAACTTAAGGACGACCATGACTCGCCCGTTGAGGAAGAACATGACAACACGGTTGAAGTCTTGTTTTCCAAGAAGAAAACAATAGTTCTGCAAGGCTTGTTCTTCGGCTTGCATTTTCACGGTGAGGAGCTGTTGAAAACTCAGGTCAAAGGAATAAGCGAAGGCGTTTTCAATCGACTGAAAAACAGGCTTGAAATTCTGATGCGTGACATAGACGAAAAATACAAGGTTAGGGATCTTCGGGGAGGCAGCAGTTGGGAAGGTTACGGCGCCAAAGTAGATGAGAAAGAAGATGATGTGACTCGGGGCCTGAAACTGAGGATCTTCCCGCAAAGCTATTTGAACAAGTTGCGCGCGCTCAGAGGCGAACTCACTCAGGAACGTCTCCGCAGATGCATTACGTTAGAAGGGGAAACGTCAGGCAGGTATAAGCAGAACCTCTACATTTTGCCTTACGGAAATGCACCTGCTATGATAGCGAAAATTGCAGAAGCCAACACAGAAATCAACGACCTCAACGTGAAGATTCAGGAGTACCTGCAGAGCATAGACTTCGCCAACGTGAGGGATGTCTTGAGAGAATTTCAGATGGAACACATAATCAACGGCAAAACATGGAATGTCGGTCAAGTCACATATGAAGCGTTTGAGCTGAGCTTAAACCCTGCGACGGTTATGTCACTCGTCAAGACTGCTCGAGGCACAATTCGTAGCGAATTGAAAGACGCTGAACGCAGAGGCATGGAACAGTTGCAGCAGGATCTTGAACGCCGAGAACGAGAAATGATCACGGGATCTCTTGCCAAACTCAAAGAAGAACTGAACGCAAACGTGACAAAAATCGTGGCTGGAATCAAACGGAACCCGGACAAAGTCAAGGAAGAACTTGACAACATACGCAACAAAGCCAGATGTATCGGACTCAGTGCGCTTGCAGACTCGGTCATAAACCCGCTTGAGGCATTGATAGACGACCCAGACAAAGCTGAAGAATTGTTCGGCACAATCAACATCAAAGACGTGCCAGACATCGTGAACGGAAGAATCAAAGGACTGATAGAGAGCCTATAAATGCAGGAAGAACCACAACGAATCGTCGATCAAGCCAATCCTCAACCCTAACCTTTTTCTGTACGCTTAAGCAAGTTATGCGAAAGGGTGATAGAATGGCGAAGAATCAGAAAGTAAGAGGTATCAAAATGACGATTGGAGACAAGTCTCTTGGCACTTTTCACGTAGGCGAAGTTCCTTCTGAGAAAAAGAGAATGTTTGCCCTATTGTCGGCAATGCCTATCGTCTACCAAAAAGGAACAATTGCACAAATTAAGGGAGAAGAACTGACATACACTTTCCAAGCGGAAGAGACATTCGCTTTTCATGGAATGCTCGACCGCAAATTCATAGTGACGATTCCCATAAGTCTGGAGACACTTAAAGGTCTAGGCATTATTAAGAAATTGAAAAACAAACCCTAATCCTTTTTTTATGCAGTTAAGATTAATTATGTGAAGGGTGGGTGAATAAGTTGAGTCATTTCACAGTTTGGAAAACGAACATAGGCGGATTGAACAAGCAACTGCTAGTCAATGCGGTCACGTTTTTTGCGAAGCAGATAGGCGCTGAAGTCATAACCAGCACAAAAGCCTTTGACAGGTCAATGCAAAGATTCGATGTTGGAATCAAAATGGAAGGAATGCCAAACGGAATCGGCTTCAGTGTTGATGCAGATGGAAAAGCACAGATACACGGAGACTCCTGGGGACAAGAGGAACAGTTTGACAAGATCAGAAGCATGATGGAAAGCGGGCAAATCACAAACTCGTACCGAATCGCCTGCAACGCATCCAACAACCGCAAAACCGTCAGAATGCAGGTGCAGATGGAACAGAAACAGATTCTCATGGAGGTCTGCTGATGAGTTCAAAGATAGTGATCATCTTGAAGAATGATGGCACTATCACAACAGACGCGAATGGATTCCGAGGACCCATATGCATCAAGGAAACTGAGAAGCTGCTCGCTGGACTGGATGCGAAGTGTCAGAACAGAAGATTGAAGGCTGAATATAATGAGCAAAAAGTCGTCAATCGTGCTGTTGTTAAAGAATAACCAGATAGCGGCTGCTGGCTACATAGACACTGACGAAGAACAAATGATAGAGAAGCAACTGCTGAAAAACGTGACAGTCGTAGGCAAAAGCATAACTCCCTGCGGCTAAACATTCCCTTTTTCTTGCAGATATTTAATTAAGAGGGTGTTGTTTGAATTGACTGACAAAGACGAACCAGACCATACGCTAATGATGATGATGGGAGCTTACATTCGAAGAATCTCCAGTACATGGATTATTCCTAGCAAAAGTAGAATGAGGGAAGATCTAGCGCGAGTATTCTTTAAGGACGAATCACCAGAAGGTCTCTACCCAGCTTGTATCGTCACAGAGAATCTCCTAGACCAGATCGTGGTTATTGTTCCTATCCTCAAGTTCAAGGAACTCTTGGCAGAATGGAAACAAAATCATTCTGACTATGTGAAAAAGTTAGAGCAAATGCTGAAAGAGAAATGAACTCCATTAATATCCTCTTTTTTGGGTGAACAAAACATATGTCAGCGCAAAGATACACGAAGATTCCAGCGCAAAGATACAAAATACAAGTCGCAGAGAGCTTCATCGCTTTCAGTCACGGAATAACCCACACAATCACAGAATTCTTCATTCCAAGCAAAGGCATCTGCGTAAACATAGGTGACGAAAACCTGAATGTAATTCCTCAAGGTGATCCACGCGACGGTGCAAAAGAAATCGAAGATATTTATCTCCCAGAAAACCTAGTAAGAGCATTAGATAAGTGGGCAAAGACACGTGATATTCTCATCCGTGAAGTCAAACTGCTCATCGGGTAGAGAACATGAAAGGTCGGGACAAACGCAGAAGACAGAAAAAACGTAAACAACATTCCTCTTTTCTTTTCGGGTGATATACGATTGTACAATTGGTCGTAGACGACCTAGCAGTAGAAGTTAAAGAAGTCAAAGTGCAGCCTACCGTAGTGTTTCCGAAGCCGCATCCGTTCAAAGTGCCAACGGATCTCGCTGAAAAACCTGAATTCACCGCTGAAGAACAGGCAAAGATTCAGCCGCTTGAAAGCAGACGCATATACATCAGCAAAGCAAACGGCGACTGGCTTGGAACAACAAAAGACGTCACCTACAGCGACCTGCTCTTTCCATCTGAGAAAGAATCAGCGAAAGAGAATGTTGTCAAAGAAGAAGAAGCAACATATCTTCTCAGAGATGCGCAAGGCTTGCTGAAGCGCGCTGCAAGGTATCAGCATACTAAAGTTATTCGAGGAGTTGTGCGAGTCAGCAGAAATAGTGTGGAAAACTGGATTCCGAAACAGGTCTATGAGCTCATAGTCAGTCCCACCAAATACAACGATGCTGAACGCAGACGCATGGAATCCGCACTATTCGACAAAGCGCAGCAGTGGTATAAGGAAGATCGTGCAGCAATGGGACAATGGGTATTCAAAGACGGCGCGCAACCATACGTGATGGTTGTGTTTCCATACATCAAACAGATGGAAAACGGAACCTTCAAGTTCACCTGGATACGCATGACCACTGAAACAAAGAACGAGCCGACACGATTGATGGATGCAAGACCGCTGATTCCACAAGTCACGCTGGCCGAAGAACCGGACAACGAAGATCTCCTGAAGGCGATCGCAGGCGAAGACACTGGCGGCAGAGTGAAAGGACTCATCGAAGGCATGGCACCACTACCGTCATAGCCATATCTGACCCCTTTTTTTCTCTTAGGGTGAAGCTACGAATACACAAATGCCCTTCCTCTTTGGGGAGCAAGCCTTTTAAAGCGTTGAAGATAAACAAATGTTAGGAGAACCAATCATGCGAGAAAAAAACTTGTTACTAGGTATATTGGGTGGCACAGTCTTGGGCGGTGGGGTTGTTTATTTCCTAGGCTCGAAAGGTGGCCCAGTGCCAGACCCAGAATTACAAGCTCAGTTTGCTCGCTTATCCTTCGTTGCAGGAACACAAACGATGAGTGTGAAGAAACTTTTCATGATATACAAACAGTGGCAGTACAAAGGAGCGACATGGGGGCTGACAGTTCCTTCAACTGACCCAGCAGTCGAAGAAGCTACTAATGACATAATAGTTGATCTTGGCATTGATACCAATACAGGTAAGGCTTATGCTACAGTGGCAAGTTTAGGTGCAGACAGCGTCCACATGATGGTCGATGGTGGCCTAGTTCATATTTTCCCTGAAAAGTCCACATTAGGATCACAAAACGGTGCAGTATTCAACCTACAAATCGGCAGTTGATATCTGCGATGTTTCGCCTTCTAAAATTATGCATCTGCCTAGGTCTAAAGTACGTAGCGTCTATTCAAGAAGATGGTCAGATCAGGTGGCACTCAATCAGCAATGCCTAAAAGCTTCTTCCTTTTTATTGTAGAAAGGGTGACTTTGGATGGTTCTTCTTCATCTCATTCCTCAAATGATACGTTCAAGGACTGTCCAAAGTCGCCCCTACTGATAATGCTTAAACGCAAGGGTGTAAGACATGATAAAAAGTGAAACGGTATTAAAGAATGACATGAGATTTCTAACGCAGACATTGCCTTGGCAGAAGCGTTTTATAGAGCTAGATGCTCTCTCGCCTGAGAAAGATTGGAATTGGATTATTTCTCATTTTAGAGGCGACCAAGACGACTTAGATCACATGTTCAGAGACTACGGAATAATAACGGAATGATGAGCGTACCCTATCTATCCTCTTTTTCTCTTAACAACAATAGAGATGACGACAGATATGCCAATAAAAGCAACTCTACACACAAAGTTCGGAGACCTCTACCATTATCTCGCTCCAAGGATCGAAACAGAATAATTCCCTCTTTTCTTTTTTTGTAAGGGTGAATTCATGGGGTCAAAAGCTAAGAGTTCAGGCAAAAATTGTCCGATATGTGGAACTCCTACAATAGTATGGGAAGGATGGGAATACTGCACAAACACACAATGCACATGGCATTATCACTACTGACTTTTTTCTGTTATGAAAACATGAGCGTAAGGGTGTTAGCATGGTAGACGTAGAAATTCAGCTTAATGTCTGCGGTTCTTACGACACGGAAGCCACATCCATAACAACGATTATCGAAGCGATTAGGAAAGCCTTTGAGAGCCTAGCTACTTGTGACATGATTGATCTGCCATCATGGAACAAAACCTGTGACGATGACAAACTACCGAGTAAAGAGAAGCAAGCGTTAGAGGCGGCTGAAGAAGGCTCTTAATTCCCATTCTTTCTTTAGGGTGCTGGTTGAGGGCATGGTCAAGCCCTGACGGGCGATATAGCGCGAGACATTGCCCTCGACCCCCTAAAGGGTGCATAGCATGACCATCATAGCGTACAACATAGGTAAACGGATACTCTGGGGATTCAACATCGAAGTGACTCCTTGGTCACATGACGGAAAATGCGATCTGATAGTCGGTTCTATAGCCTTGCCACCAAAAAACGTGAGAGCGATTAAAGGCGAAGCAGAGAAGAAACTGCTGCTTCTGTCAAAGAAAATTCAGAAATTGCAGGAAGAATCACAACGAATCGTTGATGAAGCCTATCCATCTGCAACAGAGTGGAAGAATCCTCAACCCTAACCTTTTTCTGTGCGGTTAAGCAAGTATAAGCGAAAAAGGGTGAATCGCCATGAGAATGAGACAGATATGTTTTAGATTACCTGAAAAGGTAGTTGAGACATTGGAAGAAATACGAGAGTTAACTTCTATACCTATCTCTGATTTGCTAAAAATTCTGCTCGCAGGCTACCGAATAATGCGAATAGAGGATGGTCGAGAGATTCTTAACTCAGAAACCCTATTCGCGTAATTGCCCTCTTTTTTTCGCTTAAGATTAAACGAAGGGTGAAGTAGGTTGAAGGTTCTAGTCTATATGGAAGTTCAGGGCAAGGAGACTAAGGAGTATCCTATTTTCGAGGAGAACTCGATCAAGACAAGATACAACTTTTCAGGAGAGAGCTCCGCAAGGCAGTAGTTAAGGCTCATACTAAGGTCAAACTCAATAGCCCATAACCTTTTTTCTCTTAAAACACATTATGCGAAGGGTGAGACTATGAAACTTTGGAAATTGGATAGAGCCGAGAGTCTAGCACATTGTGAGATATGCCCTAAAAGTGAAGATGAACGACGAGCCACATGTCTTGAAGCAGTAACTCTGTGTGACATCTACAAAACGAGAGAGAAATGGACGGAGCTAAAGAGTAAATAATCCCCCTAACCTTTTTCTCTTAACTGGGATTTAACCGCAAAGGGTGTAAAAATGCAAAGTTTTAAGTTCAAAGACCTCAAGAATCTTGGAAACCAAATCAGTACCATGTGCCTATTCGCAGAGCAAATAAAAGCGAAAGTTAACAACGACCTTGGGCAAATACAGACCGCGAAGACATTCATAAATAGCGTTCAAGAAACCTTAGAAGACATGTACAAAACTCGCAGAAAGCGAGAAGACCCTAGCAAAGCTTCAAGACCTATTACAGTAAGCATAAATCTACCCCCTATCTTTTTTCTGTTATTGTAGCTTAACCGCAAGGGTGAAAAAATGGATGAAAGGCTATTGCCAAGTATAGAGTTTGAAGGACCACTAGGTCAGTTCTGGTCACTTGACTCCGTTCCAATGGAAGCCATCATAAAGGCTGTTAGAGAGCTTCTTGATGAACTTCGACAACGCGGCTACAAAGATGAGATTATTCAAGAAATGCTTAAAACTCAATCTCCCTAACTTTTTTATCAGCGCGATAAAATACTGCAACCATTTCCCTTTTTTCTGTTCGGGTGAAACAAAATGGAACTTAGCTGTAGCTTCAAATTATTAGCCATCAAAACTAACGGAACTAGCAGAATCCACTTCTATCATTTGAAAGGATACGGAATACAATTCGGCATGAACCTTATTCCACACCGCTTCGGATTTGTCGTCGCTATCTGCAAATATCTCCCTTTTTCTATCGGGTGACAATATGGCAGAAGGAAAAAGAACTGAACTCGCAGATGTGAAGATGGAAAAAGAAGGAACTGAACTTGCAGCGTGCGGTTGCTGTGGCAACTTCGTTGAAGTGCCTGTTGGCACATGCTGGGAAGACGTCTATTGCAAAGACTGTATGGGAAATCCAGAGGCTAGATCTTTCAGGAAGAAAATCGGTTGGGCAGGACAAATGTTCTACGAAGCCAGATTTGACGTAGTTAGAAAACAACTGAGTCCTGAGAGCCAGGCTAAATGGGACAAGTGCAGCTACGCGAAGAAATGTAGCATCATCGGGCATTTCATTGAGAAAGGTCTGATGATTTAATCCCTTTTTTCTGGGTGACGATGATGGAAGTCACGCTTGATGATTCGAAAATGAAGGCAGAACATGAACTTGCCGTCAGGACGCTGTGAAACAAATGTGCGAAATAGTTTTCAAGTCAGAAACACCGCAGATGCAGGACGGAAGGATGCAGGGATTCCTGGAATCTCTGGAAAACCCAGGCTTGACTCAGGCAGCCGAACAACTTCTCGGCGCAGTGATGTATGCCGCAAAGACCACAAATGCCCAAGGGAAGTTGGCAACGAGTGTTCAGCCGCGTTGAACCGAAGAAAGATGCTGAAAAACGAACAGGTCGAAGCCTTCACGGAAGAGGGATACCGTTATTTCGAAGTTCCCTAATCTTTTTCTATAGGGTGAAGAAACGTGCCTAATATCAAACATTGCCGTCTGAAATGGACCGAGGATGGTAAACTGTACTGTGAAGAACACCAGCAATACCTTATGTATCTCTACAAACTCGCTGCCTCTGGAACTATAGTTGCTCGATGTCAAGTAGGTGAAGATGCACACCGCATCCACCAAAATATTCCTCATAACCCGGTGAGAATATGATAACAAAAGCTGAACGACATAAATTCTACGATGAGTTGCTTACTAAGATACTGCAGCTGCCAGATGCTCAGGAAACACTGAAGGAACTGAAAGATGACGCAGATAAGGAATACTGGACTGAATACCGCATGGAAGAAAGCGCGCTGGAAACATTCTTCGAAGGCAATGAGAGAGCTTTACAGATGCCTGAAATATGGGCACTTGTGAAGAAAGAAATCAAACGCGAAATCGATTATATGCTGTTGGAATTCAAAACAGACAAGGCAGCCGAACATTTCCTGAGAAACGACGGAATGGAATTCAAGATGGAAGACTTCATAATTGACGAATTGAACAGCATCGACGAGGAATTGACAGCTACGTTGAAGCGAAAGCACAGAATAGGCGTCACAGTCAAATGCCTCAAAAGTTAACTTCCCCTTTTTTCTATGGGTGAAAACAGATGGGAATAAACAGCTATGAAGAACTACTAAAGCATGTAGGACATAAAGTTGTGGTCGTGTGTTACGGTTTACCAACGAAATCTGACAAAAGAACATTACGTAAGAGCATTCGAAGGACAAAGGATGAGCCTGCCAATGTGAGTGTAGAGTGTGAGACATGCCACGAAGTACTGCTGGACTTTGACAAGCCTGAACCTCCTGAGAAGGCGAAATAATGTCAGGACAACGGTATTACGTTGAACAGTGGCCTATTCGTAGCTTCACAGACCCGGACAAGCCTCCATACACGGTCAGTCTAGCATCAGATGGTCATTACGAATGCAGTTGCATGGCTTGGACTCGCAGAAGAAACGATCCCCGATTCTGTCCGAACGGCGAATGCAAACATATCAGGTGGGTAAGAGAAAACCGTCCGACTCAAGAACAGATGGCACAGGCAAGACGAGAACGCAGACCCGTCGTCATACGAAACAGTCAATACACGGCAGAACTGGTTGAAGACGGACGACTGAAAGGATTTATCGACTCTTTATAATCCCTTCTTTTTCTATTGGGTGAAACAAAATGAATAACACTGTTTTAAGAGTGAGGTTCCTTGCGGAAATGGGAGGCAAACAACAGGATTTCGTGATTCAGGACGAATTCAGACTGCTAGAAAACAGCTCAATCAAGATGCCTATCATCAAAGAAGACATGAAGAAAATGGGCATAACACAAGTAGACTACATCGTCATAGATGTCTATACAAAACTACAAGAATAATATCCTTCTTTTTTGTTGGGTGAAAAAATGGAGAAACAGTTTCTATGTTTAACGGAAGAAAACATCAGAGAGGCCCTTGAAGGAGAGCTGGAACGCGGAGCCACAGATGCAGAACTTAAAGCATTCATCGAATATCTTGAAATCGACCATGGTCAATGGTTAAACGACAACGCAGACTCGTTCATCAGAGACAAACTTCCGCTGAGAGGTAATCCTGAATGAACCCTCTGACTGAATGCAAAAGATTCACAATGGGACAATTATCGTTCTACGTTACCACAATAAAATGTTCTGAATGTGACTTTGACTTTTCTTCTGATGAACAAATGATTTACGAACTATACTTGAACAGCAGCCATTATACGAGTGCTAATTCCAGGTCCCCATGGTTGAGCAATCCAAGATTCAACATGAGCCACAACTCGACAAATACCACGACTGGTACAAACAGATAGTAGTCTGTCCCAAATGCACCCGCCAACTTGTAATCAGAGTCAAATTCACGAAAATTCACAACTTCGTGCAAGTAGAAGCAGTAACATACCCGATAGAAAAAGACTGTGTATGGATAGCAACACATCAACATTAATTCCTTCTTTTTGGGTGATAAATTTTGGTGAATATGACGGTGCATCATATTTCAGAACAACTCGACATTGAAGAACACTGGACCGAAGAACCTACACCGCAACTCAAATCCGTAGAAATTGTAGAATCTCACGGAGACGTAGGGATGGCAACAACTATTCTCCCAGACGACCTGGAGAAAGTGATTGAAACATTGCAGGTGATCCACAGTGACAAGGATACGCAAAGAACTATAAAACTCAGAAAACAAAGACAATAGTTCCTCCTCTTTTTCTTTGGGTGATCAAATTGTCTCAGGGCAATTTTTTATGGGTGAAATTGGTTGCGAGAGCAAGAGAAGAAGCGGTTGTGGAAGCTGGCTAAACGGCTTGACTTGGACTATCAAGAATTTGACATGGTGGCGTTTGGTTATCAGACGATTAAAGAACAGATGATGAAACATGTAGGACTCAAAACTGTTCAGATGCAGGAGAAAGAATTTCTCGTTTGGAATTCGATGGCAGAAATGTATGATAATACTCCGCTTGAGGAGAAAGTTTACGTTCCAGACGACTTGCAGGCGCAGTCAGAATTTATCAACTGTCTGGTCCTATGTTTCTCAAGCAGGGAATATGGCTATGCAGTTCGGCTGCTCACAGCCAAATTTAAGGCCAACATGATGGAACGAACCAAGAAAATCATCGAGGCAAACAAGAAAATCGGAGGCCGAAAAGAAAGATTTCTCTGGTTCATGGGCTGGCGAGAAAACACCGACAAGATACTGCGAGAACTGGAACATTTCAACGTGCACCCGCGCATCTTGAGAAATTCGTTTCTGCGGCGCCATTACCTGCACTACTATCACGGACAGATTATTCAGATGAAACAGAAAGACTTCATCGCCTTAACCAAGAAACAAAACATAGTGTTCATCAACGAAGAAAACAGAAGCCATGCAGAAATGCTGAGCCATAATTGACATCATTCCCCTTTTTATTCTCGAGGCGGGTGAAGCGGTCCATACTTTTCAAGATACGATTTTTGCATACCGCTCTGCTTCAGGCTATTCAATGTTTCAGCGAACCGTTCAATACAGTCAGCTGACTCAAGCATAGCAGTTTCATCAATTCTTAAAGATGCTGCAGGCTCTTTAGCAAGTTCCTTGTAGTTGCAGGCAACGTCTTGGACAGCGTTCAAAGCACATCCCATAGTAGATTTCACGTCGAAATAAGCTGGAATCTCAGATATTTCCCGATAATCTTGCAGCTGATCGATGAGGGGAACAACTTCGCGGCCGTTAATGTCACAGACTTTCGTAACTAATTCGCTGTCTCCCTCGTTGAGACGTGGAGGCAACTGAGCAGATGCACTTCGGATGTTGTCAGCATTCTGAACAAGCTGGCGATGATCAACGTAACCCGTGGCAAATCCACAGGCTAAAGTCTGCATTCCCTCAGTCAATCTCCGCAAAGCCTTGTTCACGTCAGAATCTTGAACTTCACGAATCTCAGGAAAAACCTTGTCTGTGCCAACATCACAGATCTTCGACATTGTTTCCCGTTCTTTTTCAGGAAGATGAATCTCTGACAAATTGGTTCTCCATCTTATTTTCTGGTCAAACTCTTATAAGAATGTAGGGTGAAATAAACAGTATGTTACATTTGAGTCTTGTCGTGAATAACGTAAAAGAAGAAGATGAACAACACGTGATGATCACCGCTTTCATCAAAACGATAGCAACGATAGCAACAGATCCTCCACCGCCACCGCCAAAACGAGGAATGATACAGATAGGAGTCCAACATGAAGACGAAGACATACCTGAACAGATTGCCAGTCAGATTGCCAGTCAGATTTCAACGAAAATCCAAGAAACGATAGCACGTCGCCCACAACTCGAATCTGGCTTAACACTATACGTTAAGAAAACAGACTTTGAAAGACTAGGCCGACCAACAATAGGTGACTTAATAATTTTCGACGGAAGAACCGTAAGAGCATCAAGAGAAAACAAACAACCTGGACAATCATATTAATTCCCTTTTTTTGGGTGGAAAAATGAAAAACATAGACATCTATGACCATCGGCGCTATTGCAAGAACACCTGCTGTAAATGGGAAAAAGAGGACAGACGCAGTTTTCGCTTCATCATCGTTGAAGGCGGAATGAAACGAGTGCAGCTGCAGAGGACGGGTTTGAACGTTTTTACCTGTCCAAAATGCGGCATCAGCGTAGTTACAGAAGAATTCGTGAACAAAGAATTCGAAGAAAAGAACCAAGCTAGAAAGAAACAGATACGAATGGAACAACTGCGAATCATGTACGGCCACTAACACCCAATTCCCTTTTATACAGCAGTTGCAAATGTGTCTATCGGGTGAACATATGACAGATGTAATGTTTCATCTTGGACCGCATCAACGTATGATCATTGAAATGCTGAAGAAAGAACCGAAACTAACGCTTGCAGAAATCGGCACGAAAGTCTATCATAGAAAAGTAGAAGTTGGCAGCAACGAATATTCAGCAATCTCTAGAAGCATTCGTTCTCTTAAAAGAAAAGGAATCGTTGACCGGCTCCCAGCCGAAGTCAGATGGCGCCTGAACGAACCGAAGCGTGAGAAAAATGAAAGAATTCCTAGTAAAAAGTGAAGCTCATTCGCATTTCTTCAAAGCTTCAAGCGCTGAAGTTGCCGTCAAACGGTTCTTGAACTATCTCAGAAGATATACCAAAGATAGACCTAAGATAGTAATCTCCACAGAAAATGTTGAAAACAAGGGATTTCTCAAAAACACTGAACTATCCTGGGGAGTTGAATGGTACACTGGGCCGAAACAAGACGGTGTGTTGTTAGGCGGAATAGGCGAATGACTCACGGATGGATAACTTCTTCCTTTTTCTTTGGGTGAAAGTTTTAAAAGCTTCAATCATTATAAAGGTTATAACACTAAAGGGTGAAAATATGAGAAGAAGAATCGTAGCATTGTTGTCCATCATAATCGTGCTAAGCATATGCATCGGCATTTTTCTCGTATCGCAGACGAACATTCCAGACGCAGACGGACAGACCCAACTTAAACATGCAGACCTAGTTATCGGAGACAACATCATAGTCCACGGCTCAAGAAAAGAAGGATATACTTTTGACGAAGGATACGGCACGATATTTGTACAATCACCCGACAGTTTTGCGGGCAAATACAAAATCTATGAAAATATACATTGGGCTATCTGCTTCTCTGGTGTCTTGACTGGTGGTGGACCTGAATACATAGTTTATGCTTGGAACGACTAACTTTAGGTGAGACAAATGGGTATGTTATACATTGTTGACAAATTCTACGGCGACAAACGGCTTGTCTGGAGAGGAGACGACAAAGAAAGCAAAAACAAAGCAGTTGAAGAATTCAAAGAACGCCTAGACCGCGGATGGCTTGCATTCAAAGTAGATCCCGACATCCCTAGCAAAGGAACGATGATAAAGGAATTCGATGAAACCGCCGGAAAAATCGTTATGACGCCGCCTGTAGCTGGAGGATAAACATATGGAAGAATTCATCTTCAGACTCAAATTCTGGGCCAAAACAGACGATGACCATGAACCTGACACGCTTGTATATACTCAATATGCAGAAGCTAAGTCACCTGTAAAAATAAGCGTTGCGATTCCAGAACTCAGCCAAAACATGAAAGAGCACGGCTTCGTCAAAGTTGACTACGTCACCGTCGAAGTGTTCCAGAGAGTTGCATAGAACATGCCAGACGATTTTCAGATGGTTGGATCGACTTTGAGGAAAGTTGACCGAATCAAACAAGAACATAATCTGAGCATGAAAGACATCAAAGAATACTTCAAAATGTATGAAGAAAATCACAAGAGCTGATGGCAATGACGTGCATTCGAGATATAACCAATGTCGAAGCTTTGGAAAGAGAGTTTGAAAGCATCCGCAAAGTTTTCGCTTCCATGAAGAAAGACGAGCTTCCGCTGCGGATAGAATGGGGAACCAAAAAAGCGTGTGAAGAAGCCGATCAACGAAGAGAACAGGTAACAGTGCATGTGCTAAATGACACTGAAGACAGACTGATTATCAGACTAATACCGCCATTAGCAACTCCTTCTCTCAGCCATATAGATCTTAATCCAAGAAAGATGGGCGTAGTCTTTCTTAGAACACGACAATTATTCTTCAAGATATGGCCCAACAACGTAGTTCTCTTCGCAGACTATAAAGAAGGAGTCGAAGTAAAAACACTGTCGCCAGAGAGCAAAAAAGCAGCACGGAAAGCCAAAATCGTTGAACGTGAAATCATAGACAGAATCAACAAATCGCTTCTTTTTGTTGAGCATTTGGAAGACCACATTAAACGAGGAGACCGAGGGGTTGATCCGAAAACAGCTAAAGTCATGTGCAAATTCTGCGGCAAAACAATAGACCAAATCGCTGATAAGGAGGAAAAGGAATGAGCGAAAAAGGTCCTAAATTCGAGAAGAAACGCAAAGAAATACATCCTTCTGGAGCATGGACTTGTCCATTTTGTGGAGCAAAACATAAGCATCCGCATTGGGAAGATCATCATCAAACGCAAAAGGTTGACAAAAACTTCTGCGATGACTTCTGCAAAGAATCTGACTCTCAACACGAAATCGACGATACTGGGCTGCCAAAGCCGCTTTTCTGTCCTAAATGCTCATGGAGGGAAGACCGTCTGGTAATAGTTAAGATAGAGAAAGGAGACATCATCTATGCATGACTACATCAGCGGCGGCACAAATGCAGGTTGCATTGTTCATACAAACAACAGCACGGCAAACACTGTTTTTTCTCAAACATCGGCAACTGCTTCTCAAGATACGCAATGGGAATGGATTCAAATAGCCTCAATCGGCTTGGCACTTACTAAAATCTGGACATACTATAATGAACCGATCCGCATCTTCGCTGAAGCTGGCCAGAAATGGCTGCAGCATGAGCACAAACTGATACATGAACCATGGAACTACATTTACGTTCCAGGACAAGACATCGAAGACATACTGGCCAACCAAAACGAACAGTTGGATGATCTGCAGAAGAAAGCATTTGCTACACAACATCTTGCGCCGATTAACGAAGCAATAGAACTTGAAGGCTACAGACGAGTTATGGATCATTTTGAGAAACTGCTTAACGACGAAACATACCGCACCTTCCAGCTTACAGAAATCAACAAAATCAACAAAATATTAGGCTTGGAAGAATGCGTCTGGAACGCACAAGCAGTTCTCAACAAGATACAAGACATCAAATTCGAACACAACCCAAGAAAGGCATGGACAAGCAGAGGAATGAAATATATTCACAAAGAAGCAGAGAAACGAGCTGAAGAACTGTTCAACGAAGTTTTCACGCCGGAAGAAATAATGAAGCTGAACATGGACAAACGGCTTGTCATAGCGCGCGATGACCTAGCGTTTGAGCTCCTGCCGAACGGCGGCATCAACCAACTATTGCCTGACGGACAGAAACAAGGATGGTGCCTAGTCAGTAAAGAATATGGCCTGCCACTGAAAGATATTCTAGTGATGAAAAAACTGATACTCGCATCTGCACCTGAAATCGTGCTGCAAGTCGCTAACAAACAAAACCCATTCAAGAACAATGTTGTCGCCTACACGTGTAGAAAATTATAATACGAAGAAGTGCTTCTTTAGTAGTGCAGTGAGAATTATGGCGGTGCTGAAGGGAGCGCATAGCGCAAGATGGGCGCATGACGGTTTGCCTGACGATGCGCTTGCAGTGTTTGTGAACAGAACCGCAACTATGTTGTCATGTGAACTCTACTTGACTGAGACACTTGGAACCCCTAGATTTAACAGTCTTGTTCACATCAGAGATTATCTGCATGCTCGTAACAGGAAACTCTGTGTTTTCTTAACGCCTTACGGTGCACATGCGAACGATTATCATGAAGCACCTTAATCGTGACTGACCCTGTGAAACAGCAAGCATGGTTTGACGGTTGGACACCTATAATTCAAGCGTTGCAACCTGACGTTATAGAAATCCTGAATGAGGCTGCTGACCTCGAATTGTCTGAGGGTGTAACCGTGACTATGCAGCAGTACCACGATTTCGCCACAAGAAGCGTTGACCTATACCGAAGCCTATGCGGCAACAAGCCCATATTGCTCACAAGCCTGCCGTTTTATCAGATGGACAAAATTGCGGCTAACCCTGTGCAGCGCAACGACTTGTATTACAGTTTCCACTTCTACTTCCACTCGCCCAGTGCCCTAGCTAACCCGCGTTATGTTGCCATGTGGAATGCTTACAATCCATACGTTAACCCTGTTGCCGCAAAGCTGGCGACTCAGGAATGCATTATGAATAGCGATTGGCAGGTTCACACCGCCATTGACGCGGGGCTTAACTTACATTTCGTGTTCGGCGTGTTGAACAGTGTTGATGAAACGGCAGGTCAAGCCTGGTTACACGACGTTTACGCCATCTGCAAGCAATATGACATAGAGAGTATTACACAGGCACAGTTTGACGTACCCAGTGCAGCAGCAGAATATGGTATGTTCATGGATATGGTTGGTGGGTTAAACGCCTTTGGTACTGTATGGTCTGAGGAAATGCCCTACATCCCTATACCTCCTCCTCCATCACCGTTACCGTTAATTATCAGCGCCGTATTAGGCGTAATAGGGTTTGTCTACTTGACGCGATAAGTTCTACACGTGTAGAAAACACTAAATCCTAGAACCGCGCACGAACACATGTTCACTGAATCGCCTATTCAGAAGAGAGATCCTCGAGTAGAAGCATTGTTGGATGTGCTGTAGAATGTATGTGTACTTGGTGTTTCCGAAACTTCAGGATTTCGCAGACTACATCTGCGCAAAAAGGATAACGTTGGTAGGACTTGTTGAACGGTATAAAATTAAGTCGCCTCCTGAAGATTCTGAACAGGGATATTCGATTCGCAGACAATATTACCGTCTTACCGCCAAAGACTATGAAAACGAAGAAATCGTTGTGTGCGAGATAGACTTCTACGAAGATATTTGGACTGGAACGAAAGAACAGATTGAAGAAGTGACAAAACTTTCTCAAGAAACAAAGACTAAGATTCTCAAAAAGATAAGCCCCTCTCTGACTCCGCAGATTGTGGATGCAGAATTCATGCTTGAGGTTTTCTAAAGGCTTAAGAACTGTTATAAACATTATAATTCGGGTGAAAACATGAGTGGAACAATGAAAGGAATCGTATTCGGAATACTTCTCGTAGCAGTGATAGGATGGCCAGTCTACTACCTCGTAGCATACAATATACCGGCAGACGTAACTTATGCCAGAGCATTCGACAGTCCGATGGAAATGGCTTTAGACTACGCTGACTTTGAGCAAATGCGCGACGGCGTAATGCAAGTATGGAACACAATGAATCAGACATGGAGCGGAGAAGACTATACACAAATCTACAGTTCTTGGTGGGGACCTGACCAGACTTTCGTTAACAGCATGGCTGCTCAAAATCGATACTTCGAAGGATTAATCAAACGCTTGAATGAAACCATAATTGAAAAACAACTGATCCAGTCTAGAAACATAACAATCATGATCCCATATTCACAATGGGAACAGCAAACATTGCAAAGCTTCAGAAACGAATCACTAAGAACTGGCGGTCCATTATGGGTCGTTAGAGACGCATGGTACATGAGATACGCGGGATTAGTGGCTTTTTGGCCGCTTTACTTTCTACTACTGGAGATACTGCTGGTAATTGCACTGATAATAACTCTCGCATACACAGCTTCCTACTAACCCTCTTTTTTTGAAATATCGGGGAACTTCGTAAGTAGCCCATTACCGCAAATTTTAAATCCGAAAAGGGTGAAATAACCATTGCTTACTCGGCGGCCAATAATTAGCCGAGGTTAAGATGCACTTTAGGGGAGCTGGCTCTTACGCCCATAGGCTACCGTGAGTGAGACTCTGCGGATTCGGTTGCTTGAAATACAGCAGTCGGTTAAGCGGGCTATTCGGGTGCAAGCTTAGGAGTGGGTTCAAAAACCTAACAGCTCTCCGCCCATAAGCATTAATGAAAGCTCTGCTAGAAGCCCACCCTTATTTCGAAAAGCTTAAAAGCAGACTGTTTATAATGATTATAATGGAGATTGACGGCTCATGGATGAAATCTTGAAGCAAGCAATTGAAACCAATCCAACATTGAAGAACCTTAACAACATTTTCGATTTGATAGCGAAACTCGTGGATGAAAAGTTTCCTGAAATGAAAGCGGGCCTAGCTAAAGCAGACGCGCGAAGAATGACTATTCTTTCGCTCATCAAAGCATACGTAGACTTAGAAATTTCGAGTGCTTAGGGCAGAAAGACAGACGGACGTGAATTATCAACTTTTCACGCCAAAGCCGTCAAAGGTTGGTTCTCCAATTCACGATTCGACTGCCTGCCCACCTAAGCACCAAAAACAAATACACTATCTTCTCATCGTTTTTAAGCTTTCGCTACAGAATAGAATGTGGAGATTGAAACGTGGCCGTTGCACGAAGAATTATCTGTAAAGTCCCGAAACGGGAAATGTCTCCTCTTGAAATTGAGACAACGGCAACGACGGATGCGCGGCCGGTAGAGCTGAATTATCCTGAAGCAGCGGGCAATTTGGTTACTCGATACATTTCTGACAACCGCGCGCCTGACTCAACATTCTACAGACGCATGAGCAACTTGGGAATTAACCGTTCAGACGCAACTATGCTGTACAGGGTGTTACGGTACAATTCGAGTCTCTGCACTTATGAAGAAGCAGTAGCATACGCTGAACTTGAATACGTCAAATATTACCGATACATTTCCAGCACCAGCTACAAGAATAGGCATTTCGAAATACGCGGCACATTCACGATCCCAGTAGTCATGGACCCAGCTGATGACAGACTCGTAGCTAATATAGAAAGTCTTTTCGATGATGTAATGCGCGATCTCGGAATAGTAGTTGATCAAGGATGGGAAACAGGCTGGAAAACAGGCGGCGAACCAACAGGAACAACAGCCACAAAATTCTCAGGTACTTCAAACATCGCCGTCTTCGACGTATTAAGAGGCTACAGATGGACACGAAACGTCAACTTCACAGAGAGTGGACTAACTGAATAGAAACCCGATAGAGACGACGGCACAACAACTTGCAGAACTGTATCAACAACCAATGACAATAAAGGATCTTTCACAAAAAACTGGCATACCAGCTTCCATCGATAAAGATCGGTGGCGGAGAAAGAGAATTTGTCTAGACTTGGACGCTAAGAACCAGTTGCAACTGCTGAAAACATACTTCAACGCTAAAGCAATGTTTCCAAATTCTCCGATAGAACTGAAAGAAACAGAACAGGGCTTTCATATCCGCATCTTCAAAAACCATTCTGTACATGAAAACTTCCAGACAAGAATGACTCTAGGCGACGATCCTATGAGGATCTCGATCGATGAAAAACGACTTGCTTGGGGCCTCATAGACTGGATTGACACAATGTTCACATTCAAAAAAGTAAACGGAAAAATATCGAAAGAAGAAGACTATAACATTTTCAGCCTGCCATTTTTCTTCCGGTTCCCCTGTAGAAAACCGAAGGCTTTTAAACGTTTGAACTAGAATCGTTCGCCAGCATGGACCTGTTCGCAGAAAACACAGTGAGGTGCGTCTTCATCATATGCGCATCCTGAGCAACCCAGTCGACGCGGAGCAGTTATAACGGATGCTCGTGTTTCTCGCAAACATTTGCCGATAGCGGAAAGTCTATTCCAAAAACCAAATTCTTCTTCCAACACCATTTGTCCAAGGTCTTTCTGGTCAATATCCAAATTAAACCCGCCAGTAGAAAAATATGCTGCTCTCCTATAGGCTGAACCCCGTCCCATTAAACGTGGTTTGACGGAGAAGAAATAATTCTCGTTCACTAAACTCCATATGGCAGGCAAACTTCCTTCATATAATTCTACCCCGGATACTCCAACAACTTTGGGATCTTCAAAATGGCGCAGAAGCAAATTCGCAAAATTCACATTATAGAAACTGTCACCATCAACAGCGATTATGATGTCACTTTTGATTTCCTGCAATGCAGTATCTATACTCGTGAGCTTCCCAAGAGGAGCTGTGATAACTTTGTCAGCTAATCGTTTTGCAATTTCTGCCGTACCGTCTGTGCTGTCGCTGTCGACAACGACAATTTCAAAACGGTCTGGATAAGCAACCAGAACATTCTGATCCCGCAGGGATGCAAGTGCCCGCTCTACTAGGTCAGCCTCATTCAAGGTAGGCATCAATATCGTAACCGTTCCAACACGATCCATATCTGCCAATTCATCATCCCACAGGCCAACAGAATTTATCATTCTTTGATGAAGAAGAAACAAAGCATTCACAGTGCCTAAGGCCATGAAAGGCAGGTTGAAAGCCATTAGCGCGTCCCCACTGAGTTGTTTTCCTCAATAGGTTTCAACACCGCAGTCCGATCAGCCTCTTCAATCGTTTCAAAACAAAAACGGGTATTCCCATACCATGCCGTGTTACTGTCGTGGATAACCACTAATCCGTTGTCCTGAAGCAAAAATGGGCTTTCAGCAAGACATTTTTCTCGGAAATTTGCGGAATCAACTGGTATTGACACTGCCTCTCCATCAACGAAAATTAAATCGAACTTGAGTCCTAAACTCGCAGGGAACTTGAGGTAATTATCTCCTAGCGGAATACAGAATAAATGCACTTTTGAATTGTTCTGTAGATCTTGAAGTCGCTCAAACCATTGAACATCATGCTCTATCGAGTAAATCTCTGCGTCTGGAACTTCCGCAGCCATTATACGAGTGCTAATTCCAGGTCCCCATTCAAGAATCTTCTTTGGCTGTTTCATACGCAAATATTTGCGTAATATCGCTGCATAACTAGACAATTCATATGCTTTGTCCAGTCTGCCTAAAAGAACACTTGTAAATCCAAGCTGGCTATGGAATCTAGCGCGTTCGCCTGTGAGAACTTCGTTAATTTCCCTGTAAAGCCATTCCCAGAAATTAACATGCTCAACATGATAGTACGGGTCAGGAAAAATCGGCAGCCAACTGAGACCAAACGCCGACAGCGCCAAAACATCGAAGTCGTCCAAGATGATTCTCCAATAAATCTTTATGTTAGAAATGCTTTAAACCTTTCTTTGGAGAACCAACCAATGCCTACGCTTCTGCATCTTTCAGAGAAGCCATATGAACTTGCCTACATTCTAGGAGTAAAAACTGAACAGATCACTGTGAAAGGAGCAGTATTCATAGAATGCGAACTCATTCCCGCAATGCAACGAGGACAAAACGAAGCAGATATAGCAGCTGCGGTTGATGCGGCAAATTGTCAAAGATGTGGATATAAGAAAGACGCGAAAGCGCGCGGGTTTCAAATTTGTTGCGGCGGAGCACAATCTCCTCACATGGCCATTGTGAAACAGAAAATAGCCGAAATTAGAAAAATCGTTCCGTAGTTATTTCCGAGTTGCCAGATACAAGACGACGATGCTTCCTCCAGCAAGAACAATTAGAGGCCAAAGTGTTGTCACGTCAAAAGTTCCTGCACCTACAGGTCGAGCATTTGCCGACAATGCCGAAATCGGTCCAGCACCATGACTGCGCGGAGTGAAACCTTCTCCCTGACCTACAAATAATAAATCGCCCAACGTCGGTTCTCCAACCTATTATTCTATATCTTCAGGTCTTATTAGAGTTTTCTTCAGAAAGGGTCTCTTGAGGACTTTCCTTCGGAGCCTCTTTTCTAATCCACACCTCAACGAGGTCACCCTCTTTCAAGCCAAGCACAATCACATAGGGTTCAGGTATTTGGATGCGATGCCCCACTTGAATCTTTGTTACGAAATTCTTCTTCTCAGCGTCGCTCAATGTCTTTAATCTCCATTCAAAGTATGTAAGTGGACACCGTTAAATAAACTTTTTAAGCCCTAGAAACCGAGCTTTAATTGGAGAAACTCAAATGACAGACAAGCCAATACCTGGCTACAAACGATTGTGGGTCTTCTTCTACTTCATCATGGCGCTCGCTGGAAACCTGCTGTTCATCGGATTCGTGGTCATACCAAAAATGGTCGCTGAAACAATCACTGCCGCTACATACACGAACTGGTTGATGTTCAACTTTTTCCTACTGATAATCACGCTAATACTGATGTTCTTCAAGTTCCTACTGCTTTTCTTCAAGATCGGCGAAGACAAAATCGAAGCAGTAACTGAATAGTAACCCACAATTTCCAAATTTCCCCCCATTTTTATATACGACTTCTGCATAACAAATTCTAGGAGAACAATCAATGTTGACAAACATAGAGATTTTAGTGTTGACAATGCTTTCAGTAGCAGGTGCTTTATTCGTCGCCGTCTTAGGCTGGCTCGATTCAGGGGAAGATTTCGTGGCGAGAAAATTCGTTTCTTCGATACTCAGCGCATTCCTGGCAGGAGTGCTTATTGCAGGGGCAAGCTTTGTTGGCATGGATTCGATAGCTAACGGTTGGACATACCTGCTCGCGTTCCTGTCTGGAGCAGGCATAGATGTTCTTGCCAACAGAGGAGCAGGAGCAATCAGCGCTCGCTCAAAAACAACAACAAAACCGATGTCTGGGGCTGTCCCATAAAACAAAGAAAAACACGACAAACACCTTCTTTTTTTACTTCAATAAGTTGAACAAATAATTGACGGCTGCGACGATAACACCGCCTACGATTGCGAAGAGAAAGCTGCGATAGTCATGTTTCTTAGTTTTTGTTTCAGCGTTCTCTTCTTCCTGCTCAGCTTTATCATTTTTGTTCAGTTGATTTTGATCTTTCATGAAGTTTCTGATGTCAGTAACATCCTTCACCATGCCACCTCTTCCATCAGCTCCGAACAAAGCAAGGTCAATTTTAGCATGCACCCTGTTACAATCATCCTTGGTAACACATTCTGAAACGTCAAATTTGCGTCTTGACAAGCAAATGGCTCTCCATACCAGTATTTATACTGCATTATTTAAAAAGTTTGACCTATAGATTCACTATAGCAATTTTTTCCAGCTACCAGAGAGTAAAAACAGAGCAACTGCGGCTGCGCCTACTGGAATAGCTAAGCCGAGAACGGGTAACGATGCTTCCATTGCACGAATTCCGTCAGGAGTGATTGTCACAAAGTTTTGTCTGTCCCAGTTAAGCCAAGTTAAAATGCTGTCGCCCATCGGATCAGGCTGTTTTTTCCACCAGTCCCACCAATACTTGTAACGATCAACAGTCTCTTGATAAACAGTGAACGGTTCTTTGCCTAAAAGCATAGCATAACCCGTAGTTAACGCAGAATCAAAGAAGGCTTTAGCGTATGGATCTTCGAGGATTTTGCCCTGATTATAGTAGTCCGGGTGATAAACGAAAACGAAGTCTCCTTGGTATCCGTGAAATTCTGGACAGCCTTTTTCAATCATTGCTGGACCTAAACGAACTGCCGTCAAGCATGACGCGAGATAAGTGTCTTTGCCAGAAACAGCATCGGGATTCACAGTGTCCTGGAGAAGCGTCTGCATGTCATGTCCGATAAATCGCGTTTTGGAACCATGTCCGAAGCCTATGAACATGTCGTTGTTAACGATTTCCGTTTCGAATTTTTCGGTTGTAGCCTGTTCTTTAAACAGGTCAGTGACGATGTGTCCCCACTGTGTTGCCTGCTCTACAAGAAGGGCGCCGTAGCCTGAAAGATAGGATGTTGCAATATCGAAGCTTGGTCTTGTTGTCAGCAGCTTCATTGAAAGTTTTGCCGCCTTAACGTGGTTGCAACTGTCCCATTTTGGTTGCTTCGGCAACGATTATTTTTTTGCCTTGTTCGCTCATCAGTTCTACTTCGCGGATTACGTCGTTCGGAGAAAGAGTGAATTCTTTTCCTGTATCAGAGTCTTGGAAAACGTAGGTTGGAAGATTCCGTTGGTATTCTGCCAAACCGTCCCATACGGCACGCATACGTTGAAGAACAATGGTTCGTAAACGAGTGAGGTCTACACTGCTCATGTTTTTACTCTCCACTTCTTAAAAGCTGGAATAATATTCTGGTTGAGGAAATCCACTTTCTGTCCGAGAGTTGCACTGTCCCAAATCTTCAGCAAGAAATTGAGTATTGCCTTTGTTCCTTCAGGATTTTGATTCAATAATTCTATTGCTGTTTCGATAGTCAATTGTCAATTCCTTGCTCAACTGGCGGTGAATTCTCAACAGGAGCATCATAATCTTCCTGGATCCCCGTCACTGTGACTGTTGTAATTGTTGCTCCTCCAGCATCATTTTTTATCTGGACCCATATCGTTGGTTTCTTTTCAGCTCCTCTAAAGACTAGATCTCCGCCGAAGCTAAGTGAAAACGTGGTTTGAGTGGACTGAAAGTCGCGGAGTTTCTTTTCTCCGTTTATTGAAACCGTCACAATCGGGCTGCGGGTAACGGCGTCAAAGGCAATGTTGATGTCGCGAATGTAATATTTTTTGTTGGGTTCCGCTTCCCATTTCAGAAGTTCAACATAGTCTGTGCTGTTAACTGATTTTCGTTCATGCAGGATTAAAGCCTGACTAGACTCTACCATTCCGGGGTTCTCCATTAATCTGTTATTGATTCGACAGTTTAAAGGTTTACGGCGCTAAACTGTGCCGAGACCTGGACCCGCAATCGTCACTGTCCTAGTTGCTGGAATAACCGCAGGTGCATCATGAGTAAGAATAGCCACGATTTTCCCAGCATAAGTTGCCGTGCCAACAGTGACTGTTGCATCCTTGCCAAGTTCAGTATCAAGAATTGGCACTGTCAAAGTGACAACAATACTTTTCACCATTCAATTTCCACCTCCTCAGTTCCTAAGCCTTTCAAAGATTATGGCTCTAAACAAATAAGAATCTTTCTCTGCGTTTTGACACTCTCCCCGACTAAAGTCGGGAGATTCTTGCTTCTTAATGCTTCATCGCCATTCATTGTAGTTCCACCTTAAGAGCAACGGCTGTGCCAACAGCCTGCTACCGCTGGTTCCCTCGTTGTCTGTGTTACGGACTTTGGGGAACCTATTCACGGCTACCTTGCCGATATTAACTGAGCCGTTTCTCTTCGGTGCAGTCGCGGAACATCGTCGCGCTAGCGTCTTCGTCTTGCTTTGATTTCGCTTTCAAGGATGGCGTAGCTGTTCACCTCAATCTCCGAATCGTCGTCAAGTATGATCTTCCCTTGGTGTTGGGGCGGCTGTGCAGCCAGAAACTTGATGATTTTTCTCACTCTGAGCTCAGACTGGTCGCTTTGGAAATTGAACGACCCGGTGAATGCAAGTCTGAGCCTGATGATTTCGCCCTCTTCAAACACGATCAGCATCCTCTCAGGTTTCGGCGTTCTTGTCACCTCCTGCGGGTTTAGGAACGTAGTGGTCTAGGATGTCGATATGGAGCCTGTCGCCTGGCTTGATGTTGAAGGTCTCACACAGACTCTTAGATATGTACAAGCTAACTCCCGCTCCTCGGCTGCTCACTTTTACGACAAAACGGCCGACGATAGGGCCTTTGTTCTCGAAGCGCTTCTCCATGCACACTAGAGAGGCATTGCCCAGATTTAAATCTACCTTTCACGGGTCAAGTCTTGGGTCCAGGCGTCTCGTCTTTCGGCGGCGCCATTTCGCCTGGCTGCAGTCACGATGCAGGGTACTTGTGGTAAAAGAATTTCCCACAGAATCTCTCGGTCACTAGCTATTAGCCTAGGCGGGCTTTCGGTGTTCAGCCTCTTTTCCTCTGTTGCATCCTTGACATTATTGAAATCGAATATCTCTATGGAAGCAATTGTATGAGCGCTATCGACTTCAGCTTCCATCTCAGGAGTTCTGGGCTAAATTACAGCATATTACAAGTTGCGAGGCTCCAGTAGCAAAGAGTAACGAACAGTTCATTACTGAGGCATTTAAGGTGGACACAAGTTTAATCAAATCCGTCAAAGAATATACTCCTGAGGGAATGGATTTGACACCTCTAGACCAAGAACCAGTTGGGATTGAACCGCAAAAACAAACCATTCAGTTCATAGAAGTCAAAGCAGGACCTTTTTACCAACGTCTGCCGTATACAGAACAAGGAAAAGCTATTGCTGTCAATTTCTTAAACGCTTTGGAAATTGAACCCAAAAAACCCAAGAAGGAAGGTTAATCCTTCCTTAGCCCCGCTATTTTTTTGTTTCAGATTCTTCTTTGACCCTTGTTATAGTTGCTAGTGCGTGTTCTTTTACTTCAGTAACAAGAGAGCTATCTGCGATCTCTGCTATCGCATGTAGGCCCTTCTCACCATAAGAAGATAATGTATCAATTGTTTTAATCTTTACATTTGTTACGAACGAGTGTTGACCTATTTCCTTCAGCTTTCTTATTTGCTCTTCCTCTGACAATTTCAAGCACTTCTCCTATGCCTTTAACAAGTGGATGGTTAGTATACCATGTTAAAAAGACTTGCGTATCTCCCTGACTCAGTTTTAGCACATCCTCGTATATGTCAAGTTCTCTTTTCAAATGTTCAACGATTTTCTTCTTCAGCTTCTCAAGAGAAATCAAAGCTCCATCAACCGTTTTTTCACAAGGAGAGTCATCAACCGAAGACTTTACAGAACCCCTTCGTAAAATTGGTCATCACCCGACTGTTAACAGGGTGAAGCATCACCCGCCAAGTTACCAGAACCTGCTACGCTGTCCTTGAACATTTTCAGCATTTGCATATCACGGAATCAACCTCAAATATCCTGCTAGTATCGCACTTGTGGCTGTGCCGTCGCAAGATAAGTATAGTCTGACAGAATCCAATATTAACGCTACATTATAGTCTTTGGCAACAT